>OLOG01000172.1_pt1 | contig 68033 bp, 53 predicted proteins | sample 1672351 | NCBI WGS metagenome assembly OLOG01 (sample SAMEA3136674, study PRJEB25190) | human gut metagenome | biome: human gut; feature: human-associated habitat; material: faeces | place: Austria | collected 2013 | reverse complement strand
TCCGTCCTACGGCGCTCTCGCCTACGGTGCTTAAAAAGTCGTAGCGCGCATACTGTTTAGGATGTTAAGCTTTAGCGAGCTGGCATCGATGGAAGGTCCGTCCTCATGCGGGCCTTCCATCGTATTGGATTGCTGCGGAGGGAGGCTCGTCGGGCTGCGTTAGCCGATCGGAGCCGCATGGCACGAGGAGGGGCTATGGACATTCAGCAGATCAAGTACTTTTCCCGGGTCTATGAGATGCGCAGCTTCACGCAGGCGGCTGATTCACTGTTCATTTCTCGGCAGGCATTGCGCAAGTCGGTGGCGCGGTTGGCACAGGAGATGGGGGAGCCGCTGTTCGAGAACCGAGGCAACGTGCTCTTCCCCACGGCGGCGGCCGATCTGCTGTTCAGCACCTCGCGTCCGGTGTTGAGTGCGTTCGCGCAAATGGAGGTCGAGTTGAACCTCGGCAAGCTAAAGAGCCAAGGGATCGTGCGTTTTGGGCAATCGGTGGAGGCAAGCGACGTTATGACCTCGGGCGAGATGAGGCAGGTCATCGACTTTTCCTCGACAAGCGAGCTCGTGACCAAGGGAATGCGCTTCACCGAAGCAAACTGCGTGGAGTTACGCCAACAAATCCTTGAGGGCGATCTTGATTATGCGAGCCTTATTGCCACAGTGGTGAACGAGTCCCTTTTCGATTACGACACGGCCATTGGGGGACGCATTCATATCGCCGTCCGTGCTGATGATCCCCTTGCCGAGAAGAGCTTCATACGTCTCGAGGATTTGGAAGGACGTCCCTTCACCTCCCAAGGTCCGGGTTTCGACGTGCACGATCGCCTGGTGGAAGCGACCGAGGAGCGTGGCGTCAAGCTCAACTTCGTGTGTACGCGTTCGGGCTTGCACAATCGGCTCGAAATGGTGCAAACTGGGGTGACGCTCACCTACGCCTACCGCGATCTGAAGTTTCCCCGTGTTGCTCCGGACGTGGTGTGCATTCCTCTTGAAGAGGCTCCCATGAAATGGTTCTACTGCACCATTGCGAAGAAGGGGCTCGGCGACCCCTATCTGCTGCGGTTTTTCAGCGGCAAAGAGGATTTCGTCCTCTGGAAGGACTGACAGCGGTTCGTCTCCATATCTAAGCGAACTCCTTCGTAAACCAAAAGCTCCCGGCGAACAACTCAAAGATTCTCCCCTCAAGCCTCGCTCGATTTCAGAATGAGGCCATAAGATGCCCGTCAACATCGCCGACGGGCACACGAGACGAGGAAAGGGGACATCTTGGAGCCTGTTCGGAACACAACGGGAACTCTGACGCGAAGAGGGTTCCTCAAGACCACGGCCGCGGCTGCGCTCGTTGCGGGTAGCGCTTCAGCTGTCGGGTTCGCGGCCCTTACGCCCAAGACGGCTTCGGCCCAAAGCGACGAGAAAATCTGTACGACCTACTGCAACGCCTGCATGGGTTGTCCGCTGGAAGCGGTTGTGCGCGACGGCAACGTGGTGCTCACGCGCGCGAAGGAGATCGAGGGGGCGCCCATTGATCAGAAGCGCATGTGCGCCCGCGGCGCCTCCATCCCCACGCTCATCGTGCAGGAGAAGCGCATCCAGTACCCCATGAAGCGCGCCGAGGGCACCGAGCGTGGCGCCGGTCAGTGGGAGCGCATCAGCTGGGACGAGGCCATCGACACCATCTGTACGAAGATCAAGGAGTACCAGGCAGAATTCGGCTCGGGCAGCGTGTGCTCCTTCACCTACGGCACTACCGAGCCTCGCAACATGTACAACCTTAACCGTTTGGAGAACGTGGCCCAGTTCTCGCACCAGAACCGCACTACTGACTTCGCGCTCACGCAAGGCACCATGTACACGGCGGGCGGCTTCTACTATCAGGGCGGCGTCGATATGGATCTCGTCTCCCAAATGAACACCTTCGTTGTGTGGGGCCACAACCCTATCGTGTCCTGGCCCAACGCCTGGCATTACATCGCTGACGCGATTGAGAACAACGATTGCAAGCTCATCGTCGTCGACCCCAACAAGAACACCATCGGGCAGAAGGCCGACTTGTTCGTATCGTTGCAGCCCGGCACCGACGCCGCGCTTGCTCTCGGTCTGGCGAAGATCATCGAGGAAGAGGGCAAGACGGATGACGCTTTCATGCAGCAGAAGTCCTGTGCGCCGTTCCTCGTGAAAGAGTCCGACGGGCTCTTCTTGCGCAAGAGCGACTTGGAAGAGGGCGTGGCGGCCGATGCGGACGACTTCGCCGTGTGGGACGAGGCCACGAATGCCCTGGGCTATGCTTCCACGGCGCAGAACCCCGTGCTGCGCAAGAAGGGCATCGAGATCGCCGGCCAGCGCTGCAATACGGCCTACAGCCTGCTCATCGACCGCATCAGCGAGTATCCCATCGAGATGGTGTCCGAGGTGACCACCGTTCCCGAGGAAACCATTCGCACCTTCGCCGACCTGCTTTGCCGCCCTGGCATGGCCGACATCTTCCAAGGCTACGGCATCGACCATTACGGGCACGGTTTCAATACCATTGCGGCAGTGAGTGTTTTGCGTATTATGCGCGGTATGGTGCCTGAGCCCCGTATGAGTTACCCGCTTAATTCCAGCGGCTTCGATGAGACGGAAACCGAGCATCCCGCTATCGTCCAGTCGCTGGGTACCTTTATGTTCAACGACCTGCTCGACACGGGAAAATACACATTCCCGGGCGTGACCGCGCACATGGGCGAGCAGGTGATGGAGCTTCCCGATGTCACGGTAGAGCAACCGCTCAAGATGCTCATCTCTTTCGGTGCGAACATCGTGAACTCAGCTCCCGACCGTAACAAGACCATCGAGGCGTACAAGAAGTTCGATTTCCTTGTGACTGCCAACATCGAGTGGTGCGATACGGCCGACATTTCCGATATCGTGCTGCCGGCGGCCACCATTCAGGAAGTGGGCGGCCCCATTGGCATGAACGGCTGTCTGGTTTGGGCCGATAAGGCCGTCGAGCCGAAGTTCGAGGCCAAGTCCGACTACGACATGGCGAACCTCATCGGCCGTGGGCTCGGCTTGGACGAGTGGTTCCAAGAGGAGTTCGACGAGGGCATGAAGCACGTGGTGAACACGGCCATGAGCGCCGCCATGGGCATCGATGCCGACAAGCTGAAGGAAGCCGGCGTGATGTACGTGGGCGCCGTTCCCATGCCGGCCTACATGACCATGACGGGCAAGCTGCAGTTCTATCAGGAGAACCCCGGCCCCATCGAGAACTACGGCCAGCCCATGGACCCCGCGAGCATCGCGCTGCCCCATTGGGAGCCGCCCATGGAGGCGTGGCCCGTCACAGCCGGTGGCTTCGATGCCAACCCCCTGGCCGAGAAGTACCCGCTCATCGTGACCGCCGGCACCCGTCGCTTCCGCGTGCACTCCTACTACGGCCAGAACCCGCTGCTGCGCGAGATGGAGATCAACGAGCCCTGTGTGCGCATCAATCCCGTGGATGCCGAGGCCCGCGGCATCGAGGACGGCAGCTACGTGCGCCTGTTCAACGACCGCGGCCATGCGGTGGCCAAGGCCACCTTCAGCGCCGGTATTCGCCCGGGCTGTCTGGATATCGACCGCGGCTGGCAGCGCTCCCAGTACCTAAGCGGCTGCAATAACGACCTGACGAGCAAGCAGATTGTGGACTGGACCTGCCCCACCTACGCCTACCACGATTGCCTCGTGGAAATTGAGCCGTGGGACGGCGTGGTGGCGGAGTCTCAGGAATAAGAGGAGGAGGAACCCATGAGATACGGAATGGTCATCGACCTTAAGCGCTGCTCTGGCTGCAAGACCTGCTCGGTCGTGTGCAAAGTGGCCAACAACATCCCCAACGACATTATCTGGAACCGCGTGCTCACCGAGGGCGGCAACGCGCCTGACACGGCCGGGGGCACCTGGGACAATCCCGAGATGCAGCACTGGCCCGTGGCCTGCCAGCACTGCGAGAACCCTGCCTGCACCAAGGTGTGCCCGGTGGGCGCCACGTGGAAGGACGAGCAGACGGGCATCGTGCGCCAGGACTACGACAAGTGCATCGGCTGCCGCATGTGCCTGGCCGCCTGCCCCTACACCGGCGTCCGCTCGTTCAACTGGGAGGAGCCGGCCTACTACGCCGACTTCGCCCTGGGCGACGCCGATGCCGCCAAGCACGAGAAGCACACGGTGGAGAAGTGCATCTTCTGCACCCAGCGCGTGGCCCGCGGCGAGCAGCCGGCCTGCGCTGCCGACTGCATCGGCCGCGCCCGCCACTTCGGCGACCTGGACGACCCGAACTCCGAGGTGTCCAAGCTTTTGGCCAGCCGCGAGTACACGCAGCTGCACACCGAATTCGGCACCAAGCCCTCTGTCTACTATCTCGTTTAGGAAGGGAGATACGCTATGAACGATGCGAAAGGAAGCATGGCGGCCCATCGCGGGTTGACCGTGGGGATCATCGCCTGCGCGGTGGTGGCCGTCATCGGCGTTGCCCTGTGGATGGTGCAGCTTTCCGGCGGCATGATTCAGACCGGCATGCGCAACCTTGATTCCTGGGGCTTCTACATCACCCTGTTCATGTTCTTCGTGGGCCTGTCCGCCGGCGGCCTTATCATCAGCTCCATTCCCAACGCCTTCGGCATGAAGGGCTTCGGGGACATTTCGCGCGTGGCCATCTGGACGAGCATCTGCTGCACCTGCGTGGCCATCGGCTTTGTGGTGGTGGACCTGGGCGGCCCCTTGCGCCTGTGGGAGCTGTTCGTTTATTCCAACCTTTCATCGCCGCTCATGTGGGACATCATCGTGCTTTCCACCTACCTCATTCTCTCCATCGTGTACCTGTGGGCCTATCGGCGCGAAGATACGGGGAAGATGTCGCACACCGCCATCCGCGTCATCTCCATCATTGCTCTGGTGGTGGCGGTGGGCGTGCACACGGTGACGGCTTGGATCTTCTCGTTGTCGGCGGCCCACGAGTTCTGGCACACCGCCCTGATGGGCCCGTGGTTCGTGGCCTCAGCGCTGGATTGCGGCACGGCGCTCGTGCTCATCGTGGTCATCGCCCTGCAGAAGGCCGGGCGTCTTACCATCGAACGCTCCTCCATGGCGAACCTGGCGAAGATGCTCGCGGTGTTCACCTGCGTCGATCTGTACTTCTTCGCCTGCGATCTGCTGACGAGCGGTTTCCCCGGCGGCGAGGGCGCCAATGTGGTGGCGATGCTGGTCACCGGCCCCTTGGCGCCGTTCTTCTGGACGCAGATCGCCTGCATGGTGCTGGCCTGCGTCATCCTGTTCGTGCCGCGCCTGCGCACCAAGGGCGGCGTGGTTCTCGCCTCGGCGCTCGTGATCGCCGGTGTGTTCTGCAAGCGCTGCGAGATCTTGGTGGGCGGTTTCCAGATTCCCAACATCGAGTTCGCCGACGTGGCCAACCATATGACCATCACGAACTGGGAGTCCGGCATGTCGCTGTTCGGCTATCAGGGCCTCGTGTACTGGCCGACCCCCTTGGAGTTCGGCGTAGCCCTGGGCGTGGTGGCTCTCGGTGGCTTCCTGCTGCTACTGGGTCTTAAGTACCTCCCCCTGCACCTTAAGGAGAAGGCCGCCTAGCGGCCAATCTGCGTGAGTGTATATCTCCCTTCCAAGAGCCGCAGGCCCGCGCTTGCGGCTCTTTTCGCCTTGGAAAGGATGAGCGGTGAAAGCGAATTCGAGCCAAGTGAACAGTTTGAAGCGGAGAAAGACACGGCGTAAGCGGCTTATGGCTGTCGCCATCGTTGGCGCCGTTTTCGCCGGCGTGGCAGGGGTGGGGTTTGCTCTTGCGCCGGATTCGGGTGTGCATCCTCTGACGGCGGAGGCTGTTTGTCCGGTAGCCGGATGCGCAAGTGTCATGTGCCACGGGTACGACGCTGTTCCCGAACCCGATGGTCACAGCGAGATGCGTTGTCCCGAGGCTGGTTGCGCGTCGGTCGAGTGCCACGGCTGGGATACTCTCACTGGCCGTTACCACCAGGCCTCCGATATGTCCTTGAACCTGTGGATTCTCATGCCCGTGACGCTGGTGCTCGGCCTTTGGTTGGCCGTACACGGCTTGTCGAAGGGAGAGCGCGATGCGAGCGCCTAGAATCGCTTTCGATATCATGTTGCTTGCCTTCTATCTGGTGACCGCAAATCCGGCGACGACGGGGATGCCCTTGCACGAATATCTCGGCGTGGGCGTCTTTGTGCTTATGGTTGCTCATGTTGTGATGAGCGGTGAGGGTCTAGGCGGTCGTGGCCGTTGGACGCAGCGCGTGCTCAACGGCGTGCTGCTGGCTGCACTCGCTTTCTGCGTCGTGTCGGGGATCATGGTGTCGGGGGCGCTGCTTCCCTCCTTGGGCCTTTATGCGACTGGCTACTATTTTTGGGATCCCGTGCACGCCCTTTCCGCCAAAGTACTACTAGCCGCCCTGCTCGTTCATATTGTTCTGCGTATACCGGTGGTTATGTCGGTGTTTCGCCGTCATTCCTCCAATTCTTTCGCTAGATAGCGGCCGGTGAGGCTTTCCGGGTTGGCGGCCACTTGGGCGGGGGTGCCCTCGGCCACGATGCGGCCGCCGGTCTCGCCGCCGCCGGGGCCCATGTCGATGACGTAGTCGGCGTTGGCGATCATGTCCAGGTCGTGCTCGATGACCACGACGGTGGCGCCGTGCTCGATGAGGTTCTGCAGCACGTCGATGAGGGTTTCCACGTCCAGCGGGTGCAGCCCGATGGTGGGCTCGTCGAAGATGAAGAGGGTGTCGTCCTGGTTGCGGCGCATCTCGCTGGCGAGCTTCAGCCGCTGGGCCTCGCCGCCGGAAAGTGCCGGGGTGGCCTCGCCTAAGGTGAGGTAGCCCAGGCCCAAATCGTGCAGGATCTGCAACTTGTCTCGCACCTTCTTCAGGTGGGCAAGGGCGACAAGCGCTTGGTCAACGGTTAGCGTGAGCACCTCGGGAAGCGACAGCGTGTGTACGCTTTCGAAATCGTCGCCGCGAGATCCTTCGACTCGTTTCGCTCGCTCAGGACGACAGGTGGGTGGAAGCGCGTTTGTGTCATCCTGAGCGGAGGCCGTAAGGCCGGAGCCGAAGGATCCGTCCTCGTAGGGTTCCACTCCCATCTGGATGGCGTAGGCCTCTCGTCCGTAGCGGCTGCCGCGGCAGTCGGGGCAGGAGATGTCCACGTCGGGGAGGAACTGCACGTCCAGCGATATCTGCCCGGTGCCGTCACAGGTCGGGCAGCGCAAGGACCCGGTGTTGTAAGAGAACGCCCCGGCCTTCAGCCCCTGCTCCTTGGCCTCGGGTAGGGCGGCGAAGGCGCGGCGCAAATCGTCCAGCACGCCGGAGTAAGTGCCCACGGTGGAGCGCACGTTCACGCCGATGGGCGTGGCGTCCACCAGATCGACCCGCGCGATGCCCGGAGCGTCCACGGACAGCACATGCCCCGGTAGCGGCGTGCCGGCCAGTGATGCCTTCAGCCCCGCGACCAGGCTTTCTAGCACGAGCGTTGTCTTTCCGGAGCCCGACACGCCCGTCACGCAGGTCAGACGCCCTTTCGGAATGCGCGCTTCCAGCGGATGCACGGTGTGGATGGCGTCGGTCTCCAGCGTGATGGCTCCTTCGTCGAAGAGATGTTCGGGTGCGACGGGCGTGCGCACCCGCACCTTCGCCGTGCCGGCCAGAAACGGCCCGATGCGGCTGGCCGGGTTCGCCTCCATCTCGGCCACCGACCCTTGGGCGATGACACGGCCGCCGTCGGCGCCCGAGCCGGGGCCGATCTCGATGAGGTGGTTCGCGTGGCGCAGCACGGCCACGTCGTGGTCCACCATCACGACGGAGTTGCCGTCGGACAGAAGGTCGTCCATGACGCCCAGCAGCCCCTCGATGTTCGCCGGATGCAGCCCGATGGAGGGCTCGTCCAGCACGTAGAGGACGCCGGTGGTGCGGCTGCGCACGGCGCGCGTTAAGGCCACGCGCTGGCGCTCGCCGTTCGAAAGCGTCTCGCTGGCACGGTCGAGAGCGAGGTACCCCAGTCCCAGCTGCTCCAGCCTCTGGATTGGCTCGGTCATCTCGCTCGTGATGGAATCGCACATCGGGCGCATCTCCGGCGGAAGCCACGGGGCCACGCCAGGCAGCCACTCGCGCAGCTCGTCCAGCGACAAGGCCGTCACCTGGGCGAGATTGCGCCCATCGATGGTGGACGACCGCGCCTTCTCGGAGAGCCGCGTGCCGTGGCAGTCGGGGCACACCGACTCGCAGAGAAACTTTGCCACGCGCGCCATGCCCTTCTCGTCCTTCGCCTTCGCCAGCGCGTTTCTCACGGTGTTCACGGCGCTGTAGTAGGTGAAGTCCAGCTCGGTGGCACGGTCTTTGTTCTTGGGGACGTACAGGATGTGGCGCTTCTCCATGGGGCCGTGCAGCACGATGTCCTTCTCGGCATCGGTCAGATCTTTGTAGGGCACATCGATGCGCACGCCCATTTCGCGGGCCACCTGCGGCATGAGCGACCACATGAGGTTGCGCCACGGTGCTACCGCGCCCTCTTCCAAGGTAAGGTTGGGATCGGCGATGAGCGTGGACTCGTCGATGTCGCGCACGACACCGGTGCCGCCGCAGGTGGGGCACGCGCCGCCGCTGTTGAAGGCGAGGTCCTCGGCGGAGGGGCCGTAGAATTCCACGCCGCAGGTGGAGCAGGTAATGGGCAGCTCGGCGGCCACGTTCAGGGTCGGCGCGTTCACGTGCCCGTTGGGACACACATGGCAGCCGAGGCGCGAGAACATGAGGCGCAGGTAGTTCAAAAGCTCCGTGGACGTGCCGAAGGTGGAGTGCACGCCGGGGATGCCGGGCCGCTGGCGCAGGGCGAGGGCCGCCGGTACGTGCAGCACCTCGTCCACGGTGGCGCGTCCGGCCTGGGAGATGCGCCGGCGGGTGTAGGTGGAAAGCGCCTCCAAGTAGCGGCGACTGCCCTCGGCGTACAGAACGCCCAGCGCGAGCGAGCTTTTGCCCGAGCCGGAAACGCCCGCGATGCCCACGAGCTGCCTCAGCGGCACATCCAGCGAGAGGTTCTTCAAGTTGTGCACCCGCGCCCCGCGCACCTCAATGGCGGTAGGCTCGGTGAAGGCAAGAGGCGTGGCGGTTTCGATGTGTTCCATGGAGGCTCGATTCTCGCGCGATATGCAAAGCGCCCCGCGGCGGGGCGGGGCGCTTTCGAATTCTGGAGCCAACGAGCGGATTCGAACCGCTGACCTACGCATTACGAGTGCGTTGCTCTACCAGCTGAGCCACGTTGGCAAAAGTGCTTCTTGCGAAGCGGCTGTTTAGTATAGCGAACTGGTCGACGCTGCGCAAGCAGCCGCATGGGGGAATTCCCCAGATGCGCACAATGACGGTATCGAAATGCAGGAATTCGCGCTGGCTCGAGCAGCCGGCGTTGCTCTTTCGGGTGCGGCTGGACGCGAGGGGGGTGCCAGATGTGCGAATCGGCTAGTCGGTGTCTTCGCTCGGTTAATCTGGAAAGGCCGTGGGGCGGGGCGGGGGAGGGCGCTCCAACGCTATACTGGTCGCCATCGAAAAAACGGGGAGTGTGAGTTGAAGCCGAACGGTTCGACTCGCCTGCGTGCGGCAATCCGCGCGGCTGTCTCCCCTTAAGAGCAACGAGGTGCGTGTATGAGCTTGAGGTTTTCGCTTGCGAAGGCGGCCGGTGCCGTTTCGACCTGGGGGTTGCGCCATGTGGCGCACCGTCCGGCGGCCAACCTGCCGGGGAAGATCGCGCTCAAGATTGATCCGTCGTTGCTTGATGAGCTGCGCAGCAAGTGCACGCAAGGTTCGGTCATCACAGTGGGTACCAACGGGAAGACCTCGACGAACAACCTTCTGGCCGATGCCTTTGAAGCCGCTGGACGCACTATTATCTGCAACCGCACCGGGGCCAATCTGGCCGCCGGCATTTCCTCGGCGCTTCTGCAGCAGCCGGCCGCCCAGTGGGGCGTCTTCGAATGCGACGAGTTGTGGCTTGCCCACGTGCTCCCGCATCTGCGCTCGAACTACGTGCTGCTGCTGAATCTGTTCCGCGACCAGCTCGACCGCTGCGGCGAAATCGACCGCATCCAAACGTCCATTGCGGGCGCGTTGATCGCCTCGCCTGACACCGTGCTCGTGTACAACGCCGATGACCCGCTGTGCGCCCGTATCGCCGATGAGGTGCCCAATCGTACGGTCGCCTTTGGCCTGAGCGAGTCGATGGGCTTGGCCCAGAACACCGTCACCGACGCCCAGATGTGCCAGAAGTGCGACGGCATGGTGCGCTACCATTACCGCCAGTACGGCCAGCTCGGCGACTATTTCTGTGACCAATGCGACTTCGCGCGCCCGACGCTGGACTTCGCTGGGCGCGACATCGCCATCGGGCCCGCTGGCGTGACCATGGAGGTCTGCGGGCCGGCCGGCTGCGAATCGGTGCATACGCCGCAGCCGACGCCCTACGCCGCCTACAATCTTGTGGCCTCCTATGCCCTTTGCCGCGAGGTGGGCATTCCCACGGCCGATTTCCAGCGGGCCCAGGATGCTTTCAACCCGCGCAACGGCCGTTTGCAGCGTTACCGTCTGGGTGGTCGCGACGTGCTGCTGAACCTGGCGAAGAACCCCACGGGCTTCAACCAGAACCTGAAGATCGTGGAAGCCGACCGGGGCCCCAAGATGGTGGCCTTCTTCATCAACGACCAGGTAGCTGATGGCCGCGACATTTCTTGGATTTGGGATATCGATTTCGAAGAGCTTGCCGGCCAACCGGATACGGTGGTGTTTGCCGGCGGCTCGCGCGCTCACGATTTGGCCGTGCGCCTGAAGTACGCTGGCATTGAGGCGGCGGTCATCGAGAGCATCGAAGACGCTTTCGCCCGCTTGGGGGCGCTTACCGCTGCCGGCGTGCTGCCGGCCGACGCTGCCGTCTATGCTATTGCGAACTACACGGCACTGCCTCCGGTGCACGCCGCCCTGAACGCCATGGAAGCCGCCGAACCCGACGATGCCGCCGAACCCGCTGTTTCCGATCTGGCATCACCGTCGCACGCTGAGGGCGCTGACCCCAAGGCCCCTTCCCACGACGCAGCCGCTTCCGCTTCCGCCACCGCCACTTCCGAGCCTCCCGTCGTTATCGCCCATATGCTGCCCGACCTGCTGAACCTCTACGGCGACGGCGGCAACGTGCGCATCCTGGAACAGCGCCTGCGCTGGCGTGGCATCCCCGTGGAAGTGCGCCGCATCCAGCACGGAGAGGCGGTGGACTTCTCCCAGGTCGACCTCGTTTTCATGGGCGGCGGCCCCGATCGCGAGCAGAAGCTTGCCAGCGAGCAGCTGCTGGCGATGCGCGACGAGCTGGCCGCCTATGTGGAAGGAGACGGCCCGCTGCTTGCCATCTGCGGGGGCTACCAGATTCTCGGTCGCCAGTGGCTGTGGGGCGACGAGCTTGTGCCCGGCCTTGGCCTCATCGACATGGAGACGCGCCGCCCCGGCACGTCGGCCGACCGTCTCATCGACAACATGGTGCTCGAATCTCCGCTGGCCGCCCATCCCGTCGTGGGCTATGAGAACCACGCCGGCCGTACCTACCTGGGCGAGGGCGTGGAAGGTTTCGGCCGCGTCGTGTCCTCCTGCGGTCACGGCAACAACGATGACGATCGCGTGGAGGGCGCCCGCTACAAGAACGTCGTGGGCACCTATTCCCACGGGCCGCTGCTTTCCAAGAACCCGGAAGTGGCCGACTGGCTGCTCGCCCGCGCTCTCGAACGCCGTGCGGAGCGCACCGGAACCCCGGCCGCCGATCTCGCTCCTCTTGATGATAGCGCCGAGCTCGCCGCCAACGCCTCCATGGTCAAGCGCCTGTCGTAGGAGACGCTTCAATGTTGATGCTCCTGCTCGGCGCATCCGTGGCGAAGTTGTGGGCAATCTGCCGTTCTCCTATGGCTTTTCACTGGTAATGGGGCCCATTTTGTTGCGCCGTTCGGCAATTCTTTGCCAAAATGTTACTTCGAATTGAGCAATTCTTGGCTTTGCGGCGCTGTGCGGCTTGCGGTTCTGCTTGCCAGGAAACACGAACCACGAAAGCGAGACCTTCCAGGATGGCCGAAACTCCAGGCAAGAACAACCCCCGCGCGCAGCACGCATCTCAGCCCACGGGGAAGTCGAACAATCCAAGGCATTCGCAGCCTGTCGGCGCCAACAACCCCCGCAACTCCCAGCCCATAGGGAAGGCGACGAACAACCCCCGTCATTCTCAGCCGGTGGGGTCGAATAACCCGCGCCATTCTCAGCCCGTCGGCTCGAACAACCCGCGGCACTCCCAGCCGCTTCCCAAGCAGCCTGCCCTCGAGGGAACGGTGGCCGACGCCATGCCGGTGCTGCCTCCCATGGCCGAGCCCAACCCCTATTCCCGCGGGGCCACGGGCGACGACTACGCGAAGGATCGACGCCGCAAGAAGCGCAAGCGCATTCTGCTCGGCGTGCTGGCCTTTGTGTTGGTGGGCGTCCTCGGCGCCACGGGGGCCGCGTGGGCCTATATCTCCGGCATCGAGCAGGAGATGAACGAGGACATCACGCCCGAGGTTGTGGAAGCGCTCGAGGCGCCGGCCGAATACGACGGGGGCACCTTCTACATGCTGCTCATGGGCACCGACAAGTCGGCCGCTCGCGAGCAATCGACCCAGTATGCCGGCGATACCTTCCGCTCCGACTCGATGATCCTCACGCGCGTCGATCCTCAGAACAAGAAGGTCACCATGGTGTCGATGCACCGCGATACCGAGATTGAGATCGAGGGCTACGGTCTGCAGAAGCTGAACGCCTCCTATGCCATCGGTGGCCCGGCGCTTGCCATCAAGACGGTTTCGCAGATGGCCGGCGTGCCCATTTCCCACTATGCCGAGATCAACTTCGACGGTTTCGAAGAAGTCGTCGACGCTCTGGGCGGCGTGGAAGTGGACGTGCCGATGGAGATCAACGACGACGAGGCCGGCGGCCATGTGGATGCGGGCGTGCAGACGCTTTCCGGTGAAGAGGCGCTCATTTTGTGCCGTTCGCGCCACTCCTACGACGAGTACGGCGATGGCGACCGCTACCGCGCGGCCAATCAGCGCCTGGTGCTGGGCGCCATTGCCAAGAAGATTCTCTCGGCCGATCCGGCTACTATGACCAACACCATCAGCGCGCTTTCCCAGTACATCACTACCGATTTCAAAGTGGGCGATATCGTGGCGCTGGCCACCTCCATGCAGGGCATCGATCCGTCGAAGGACATCTACTCCGCCATGGAGCCGACGATCAGCGAGTATAAGAACGACACGTGGTACGAGCAGCTTGACGTGGCGGCGTGGAACACCATGATGGGCCGCGTGCGCGAGGGGCTTCCGCCCACCGAGGCCGATGAGGTCGACGAGTTGAACGGCACCGTGCTCGCTAGCGTTGGCGACGGCAAGGCGGCCGCCAGCGACAGCGAGGGCGTGCAGGGCGCAAACGGCACGCAGCGCCAGACCTTCGGCGAGGCGCGCACGGGCATCGTCACTATCAAGAACGGCAATGGCAGCAACGGCGTGGGCGCCGAAGCCCTGGAGCGCATCAAACCGCTCGGGTATACCGCCGACGCCTCCAACGCAAACAGCTTCAGCTACGAGGAGACCGTGGTCGTCTTCGATACGCCCGATCAGCGCGTTTACGCCGAGGAACTCATCGACGCCCTCGGCTGCGGCCGCGCCGTGCAGAACACCGACGGCGAGTACGTCTACGACGGCGACTTCCTCATCCTGATCGGTAGTGATTGGCACTAGGAAGCCGTGCATCTCATCAACCGAAAGGGCCCCGCATTGGGGCCCTTTTGTGAGCAAAGGAGTCCCATGCGATTTGTTTCGTGGAATGTGAACGGCATTCGTGCTGTGTTGAAGAAGAACTTCCTGGAAGTGTTCGACGCCTTCGACGCGGACATCTTCGCCATTCAGGAGACGAAGTGCCAGGTCGGCCAGGTGGAGCTGGACTTGCCGGGCTACCACCAGTACTGGAGCGCCGCCGAGAAGAAGGGCTACTCGGGCACGGCGGTGCTCAGTCGCGAGGAGCCGCTGCGCGTGCTGCACGGTTTGGGCAACGAGTACCTGGACGCCGAGGGGCGCATCGTGGCCTGCGAGTTTCCTCAGTTCTGGTTCGTGAATGTGTACACGCCGAACTCCCAGATGGAACTGGCGCGCATCGATCATCGCATGGAATGGGACGACGCTTTCCGCGACTTCTGCAAAGGGCTCGAGGCCGGCGTCCTGCCCGACGGCAGCGCCAGCGATCCGAAGCCGGTGGTGATGTGCGGCGACTTCAACGTGGCCCATGAGGAGATCGACCTGAAGAACCCGGGCCCCAACCGAGGTGCGTCGGGTTTCTCCGACGAGGAGCGCGGGAAGTTCACCGAGCTGGTGGACGCCGGTTTCATCGACACGTTCCGTTTGCTGCACCCGGACGAGACGGGCCGCTACAGCTGGTGGAGCTACCGGTTCCGCGCCCGCTCGACGAACGCGGGATGGCGCATCGACTACTTCCTCGTGAGCGATGAACTGCGCGATAAGGTGGTGGCCGCGAGCATCTACGACGACGTGGAGGGCTCCGACCACTGCCCGGTCGGCCTGGAGCTGGATATATAAATGCTGAAGATAACCGTCGTTGCCGTGGGCAAGCTGAAGGAGAAGTTCTGGACGGCGGCCTGCGACGAGTATCTGAAGCGGCTGCGCCCCTACGCGAAAGTGATCGTGGCCGAGATTCCCGATGTCGATCCGGCCCGCGCCGGCGGCGTGGAGACGGCCCGCGAGCGCGAGGGCGCAGGCATTCTGGCGGCGGTGCCGGAGGGGGCGCACGTCATCCTCATGGCCATCGAAGGGAAGCAGCGCTCAAGCGTCGACTTCTCCTGCCACCTGGACGATCTGGCCCTGCGCGGCGCAAGCGAGCTCGCCTTCGTCATCGGCGGCTCCGACGGCGTGAGCGACGCGGTGCGGGCCCGGGCCGACGAGACATTCTCCTTCGGCCCTGTCACCCTGCCCCACAACTTGGCCCGCGTCGTGCTGCTCGAGCAGCTCTACCGCGCCTTCAAAATCTCCCGCGGCGAGCCCTACCACAAATAAGAGGCTACTTCTTCACGACTTCGATGGTCACCTCGGCTGGGGCGGGCAGCTCGGCGGTGCAGTGGGGGCAGCGGGTGGCGCCCACGTTGATCTCTTCCAGGCAGAAGGGGCAGGTGGGGGCGTGCTCGATGACTTCCTCGCCCTTGGCGTTCTTCGTGAAGGGCAGCTTCGCCGTGCCGTCCTTCATCTTGTTGAAGGCCTTCACAATCATGAACACGACCCACGCCACAATGAGGAAGTTGATGATGGCGCTGATGAACGCGCCGAAATCGATGCCGTTCTCGGTGCCGGCGACGGGGATGGTGAGCCCGGCGACATCGGTGCCGTTGCCGCCCGTGATGAGCTTGATGAGCGGATTGATGATGTCGTCGGTCAGCGACGTGACGATGGCGGTGAACGCCGCGCCGATGATGATGCCGACGGCCATATCGATCACGTTGCCGCGGTTGATGAATTCCTTGAACTCGGCCAGGAGGCTTTTCATGGTCGATCCCTTCTTACGTGAAACCTTCTGCCAAGGTATTATGCCGCTCTTTTGCCGCGTGTCCATAGCGTCGTGATAACATGGCGCCAACCGTTTACAAGGAGTTACGACAACCGTGGATACAGCGAAAATCGAAGCAGGCGTCCGCCTGATTTTGGAAGGCATCGGGGAAGACCCCGAGCGCGAGGGGCTGCGGGAGACGCCGGCGCGCGTGGCCCGTATGTACGAGGAAGTGCTGGGCGGCTTGGAAGAGGATCCGTCGCGGCATTTCGACGTGACCTTCGACGAGGGCCACGAGGAAATCGTGCTCGTGGGCGACATCCCCTTCTTCAGCATGTGCGAGCACCATCTGGCACCGTTTTTCGGGAAGGCGCACGTGGCCTACATCCCTGGCGAGGACGGCCGCATCTGCGGCATCTCGAAGCTGGCGCGACTCGTGGACGGCTTCGCCAAGCGCCCCCAGGTGCAGGAGCGCCTGACCGGGCAGATCGCCGACACGCTGGTGGAAGCGCTGCATCCCGCCGGCGTCATCGTGGTGCTGGAGGCCGAGCACATGTGCATGTCCATGCGCGGCGTGAAGAAGCCGGGCGCGAAAACGACCACGCGGGCCGTGCGCGGCTGCTTCGAAACCGACGCCGACGCGCGTTCCGAGGCGCTGTCGCTGATTTTCCGCCACTAAAGCGATGCCCGTTTCGCTGCGGGCGAGCATGAAGCATCTACCCGCGCCAGCCTAAGCGGGCGCAAGCGAGTTGAAGGATTCCGTCCCCACTAGAAAGAAGGTTTCCCATGAAGTGCGTCATCTCCGTCCTCGGCAAGGACCGCTCCGGCGTGGTGGCCGCCATCGCCACGACGCTGGCCGACTGCGGCGCCAACATCGACGACATCTCCCAGACGATTCTCGGCGAGGGCCGCATGTTCTCCATGACCATGATGGTGACGCTGGATCCTGCCGTCGCCGACTTCAACACCGTGCAGGAGCGCCTGGCCGCCGACGGCGAGCGCCTGTCCATGCAGGTTCTCATCCAGCGCGAGGACGTCTTCCAAGCGATGTATGAGATTTAGGCAACACCGCGCTTAGCCCCCGATGCCTTTTGCGCGTCAGGGAAAGGGCGTGGTTGGTGGCATTCCCGCTTGACTGATCGAGTAGAATGAAAGTCCAATGAAAGGAGGAGCTTTATGGCGCATGTCGTCGACGTGGCAGCGTATATTCTCGAGTGTCTCGGAAGTGTTTCAACCATGAAGCTCCAGAAGCTGACTTTTTATAGCCAGGCGTATTATCTGGTTGAGCATGGAACACCGCTTTTCCCCGAAGAGTTTGAGGCATGGGCAAATGGGCCCGTGGCTCCAGATTTGTTCAAGAGGCATAAAGGCGAATTCGTAGTTTCGCGCGGCTTTTTCGGTCCTTTGTTGGAGCACGCTCTCGCGGAATACGAATACGCGGCGATCGACCATGTCGTTGGTTGCCTAAAAAGCTGGACGGGAGCCAGTCTCAGCGAATTGACTCACAGCGAAGCTCCGTGGCTTGATGCTCGCAGTGGACTAGCGCCCAATGCGCGATCGAGGAGAACAGTATCCTGCGAGGCTATGAGGGCGTATTACCAGACAAAGCCGCAAGGCAACCCGGTGTTCGCGTGAGTAGACCGGCATTTTCCAAGATGCAAGTAGGAAGAGCGGGGAAAGTGTTAATTTCTCCGCTCTCTTCTTCTGAGGGGCGCGCAGAAGCGCTTGTTGCGGTTAACTACTGGCGCGAAATCCACGCTGAGGCGCTTCAACGCGCGCTCGAAGATATCGAGAGGGTGTGCGGCACCGCGTCTGATATTCTCATTGCCGGGCGCATCAAGAAGTTGGCGACCATTGTCGACAAGCTCAATAGGCCCCGTACCCCTTCTGACCTTCAGACCATGTACGATATAGCTGGATGTCGCCTGGTGGTGCCTGATATGGCAACGCTTAACCAAGTGCATTGCGAGCTTGCAAAGATTTCGGCGTTCGATGGCCCGAAGACAGATCGGCATGATTACATTGCCCGACCCAGGTCCAGTGGCTATCGCGGGAGGCACGTCATTCTGCGATACGATGACTTGGCCTGTGGACATAAACTCTTTGTCGAGGTGCAACTGCGCACTGTTCTCCAACACGCGTGGGCTACGGCAGTAGAGATGCACGATGTGGCAGTGAAAACGCGTTTGAAGTTCAACGAGATCGATAACCCTATAGGGCGATTCTTTAAGAAGGCGGCTCTGCTTATCGTCCAAATGGAAGAGGGCGACAAGATCGATGCAAGCGTCATTCGGGCTCACTCCGAGGGGAAATCGGAGTTGTCTTACGCTCTTCAGGCGGCAGAAACACTCAAGGCCGCCAACGATGCTGTCTATTTTCTCCCTGACGACGCGAATGAGGACGCAGCCGATTACTACCTCGTCGATCTCGTTGCAGATGAGCAGACGCTCGAGCTCACGCCGCTCGATTCCATAGCGGCTCTTTCGCGGTACTTCGAAGAGGAGGGCGCCGACCGCGACGGCGAGCGCGACCTCGTTCTTACGAAGGGCTCTTCCAAGGAGAAGCTCGCAAAGCTCTATCCCAATTATTTCGGCGACATCTCTGACTTCGTTAAGCTTGTCGAGAAGAACCTGGATGCATTCGCTTAGGCCTCATTCGGGCTGATCGATCGATATATTGATAGCGCGGTGTCTCCTACTTCGGGCGGTGGGTTTCGCCCCAGGTGCACATTTGGTCGAGCACTTCCATGAGAGAGGCGCCCAGATCCGTGAGTGAGTACTCCACTTTCGGGGGGATTTGCGGGTACTCGGTGCGCGCAATAAGGCCGTCGCGCTCGAGCTCTTTCAGGTTCACTGATAGCGTCTTGTCCGAGATGCGCCCCAGGTAGCGGCGCATCTCGTTGAAACGCACGGGCTCGTATTCCATCAGGCAATAGAGGATTACCATCTTGTGCTTCCCCTGGATGAGGGACAGCGTATAGCTGTAGCCGGTCTGGGTGAAGTCGGCCTCGGCGATGGGCAACGGGGTATGCGGTGAAGTTCCCATAAGTTGCTTTCTTCTGAGATAGTACCTAGCAAATAAGCCAGTACTTCCATTTGCTTCCAAACTCTACGATACTCGATGCACGTGAAAAAGCAAGTGCTGTTGAAAGGAAGCGCAAATGAAGAAGGATCTGGGCGTTGCGGGCGAGCTGTTCCCGCAGTCGGTGTTCATCGTGGCCAGCTACGACGAGGACGGCGTTCCCAACGCCATGAACGTGGCGTGGGCCGGCGAGTGCACGCGCCATGAGGTCGCCATCAACATTGGGGATCACAAAACCACCGAAAATATCTTGGCCAAGGGCGCGTTCACCGTGGCTCCAGCTGATGCGGCCCACGTCGTGGAAGCCGACTACTTCGGCATGGCCACGGGGCGCAAAGTGAACAAGGCGGAGAAGTCGGGTCTGACCTTCGTGCCGTCGGAGCACGTGGATGCGCCGGTCATTGAGGAGTTCCCGCTGACCATGGAGTGCGTGGTGCGTGACGTGCAGGATTGGGGCGGCGAGAAGCGCTTCATCGGCGAGATCGTGAACACGCGCGTTGACGAGTCAGTCCTCGACGAAGATGGCCGCGTCGACTTCGCCCGCATGCGCCCGCTCGTCTACGATTCCACCCGCCGCATCTACCGCGTGGTAGGCGAAGAGGTCGGCGGCGCCTGGGAAGCCGGCAAAGCGCTGATGTAGGTCATCGAAGCAACGGCGCTCATACACGAAACAGAGCAACGAACAAACGGAGCTTCCTGCTCACGACAGGGGGCTCCGTTTGCTTTACATTTCCTTGAGCCGCCTCAGCAGCTCTTGCTGATTGTGTACGTTCATCTTGCGATGGATGCGGGAGATGTGAGTACGTGCGGTGTTAAGGGAGATCACTTCGGACTCGGCGATGGCCGCCGCGTTCTGCCCTTGGGCGACAAACAGCAGAATCTCGCCCTCGCGTTTGGTGAGGCCGAACTTCTTGACGGCTTTCGCGCAGCGTTCGGCGGTGGCCTTGTCCTCGAAGCGTTTGGGCGTAAGCTTCTTCTCGAGACCCCACACGAGTTCGACCCGGCGATCGTCCCCAACCCAGAATGTGCCGGCAATGAGCAGCAGAAACGCGAGAATGGAAAGCGTGCCGTAGAACTCGGTGTTCAGCGGCACGCTCACTTTCAGAACGTCGCCGATGATGACGCCGACGACAATGAAGGGCACGGCGATGAGCGTGGCTGTGGCGGCTGCGCGCAAGTAGCTGCAATGCACCTTCCGCATGACCACGATGCTGGCGAGCAGGTAAAAGGCAAGGTAAGCATCCATGGCGCATTGGGCGAATCCGATGGATATGAATGTGAGCCCGCTGTTAGCGAGTGAGAGAAGCAAAAAGCTCAACATCGTAAGGGGGAAGATCGTTGTGCGCACGCGGGGCCAGAGTTTGGCCGCGCGGTCATCTCGGGCAAAGGCGACGTAGAAGATGCCGCCCGCGACAACGGATCCGATATAGCAGGGGAGGAGCTTGTCGTGGCCCAAGGGAATGATGCCGCTCGCCATGGCATGGGTCATGCCGAAAATGAGCCAGTAAGCTGCGCAGTGTAAGAGGAGTTGGGGCGGAAGGCACCTAGGGGCGCTTTCGCCGGTCTCGGCAGAGGCAAAGGGAGAGGCTTCGAGGTCATTCTGGGCCGAAACGGGGCGTTCCCAAAGAACTCGCCAGCTGCAGGCGATGCCCAATGCCAAAAGGAGGAAGCGCACGGCAATGCGCAGAGGCATAAGGGGGAAGAGGGCCATCATAACCCATGCGGCCGCTTCCAGAACGCCGTAAGTCGCTATAGCTACCGCAATGGCTACGGCGATATGGGAGACGGGACGCGTGCAAAGCCAGCGCATGAGGAAGAACAGCTGCGAGAAGAAGGCGGTGCCGATGAAAAGCTGGCCGACTATAACGCCTGCGGGCCAGTCGGCCATAACGGCGATGAAAAGCCACGTACCGGTGAGCACTTGGGCAATGGCAAGGGCTATGAGCCAGGGACGCTCGCGCCGTCGCCAGCTCGCCCGGGCTCCGACGATGAGGACGAAGGCGCCGAGGGCGCCGCCATAGCAAGCCAAGCAGCTCTCAACTTGGTTGAGATAGTTCGACAGGAAAAGAAATCCGTCGTCGTGGTAGAGGTTCCACCAAGCGAACAGCGCACCAATAGCCAAGATGCACAAGCAGAGCGGGCGATGCTCGGCCGCGCGGACGCCCCCTGTCTTCTCGTTTTCCATGACTTCCTCCGTAGGTTCCTCCCTCTGTGCTCTCGATTATAGCGAAGGGCGTCCGAGAAGGAGCCGTCCCGACTAGTGAAAAGCGGCTTGAACGGGGAAATACTCAACATTTGAGTACGTTGTCGTTGGGCTCGTCGGCACTTTGCTGCAAGGATGATGACGCCGAAAACTGGCTTCTCGGGGATAGTGAACCGCGAAGGAGCGGAACGGCAAAGGGCCTTCCGCAGAAAGAGGAGAGGAGGACTCATGAGGTTCCCTACGAGTAAGAGAGGCGAGGGCAGACGTGCGCACTCGCGGCGCAAGTTCGCGCTCGGCGCCGCGGTATGCCTGCTCGCTCTGGCGGCCTGTCTGGCGGCCTGCGCGCCATCGACGGCACCCCAGCCAACGGACACGAATGCGGCCGTGGCCGAGACGGGCGAGTCGGACGGCGGGGACGCCGATGCCTCGACTGCCGGTTCGTTCTCGACGGCAGCGGACTTCACGGACGTGTCTACGGGCATGTTCCCGGACATTCAGCGCAATGCGGAGTTCCAAAACGCGGGCAATCGCGGATGCGCCGCGTGCCACGATGACCTGTTCACGCTGGACAAGAACAACGGTTCCTTCGTGCACATCACCAACCAGGTGGGTATGAAGAAGGGCTCCTACAACGGTGACTGTGTGGTGTGCCACTACCAGAAAATGGGCACGGCGGGTAACATCATGTCCGAGAACCTGCACGTGCGCCACTACAGCAGCCCCGAGTTCGTGAATGCCAACGGCAACTGCTGGAGCTGTCACGTGACCGACACCGACGAGAACGGCAACATCATCATGAAGCTGTTCGAGGACGTCAAGTACGACATGCGCTTCGGCGGCTATCCCAACGAAGATGAGACCGATATCCATTGGCTCGAGCGCCACGGTTGGGACGAGGGTACCTTTAGCGGTGTTGTTCGCGAGGCCGACCCCAAGCTCGACGTGCAGGTGGATCAGGCGACGAGCGCCGAGGAAGACGAGTTCAACATCCTGAACTTCGAGCGCATCGAAGGCGAGGATGCCTATGACCAGATCGAGAAGTCTGTGAACGACGGCAGCTACCGCTTTACCGTTGAAGGCGTCGGCAAGCCCGGCGAGTACACGCTGGACGACCTGAAGGCCATGCCCCAGACGGAGTTCACGGCGGCCCAGTACTGCTACGTGGCCGGCTACAACACTGCCATGTTCGACAACATGCCCATGAAGGGCGTGAAGCTGTCCGATTTCATCGAGGCCGTGGGCGGCGTCGAGGCGGGTGCGAACACCGTTACGCCTGTCGCCGTTGATGGGTGGACGGCCATCTACCCCGATGGTGCCACCGACCTGCAGTCTTACATCGACAACGATGCTGTGATCGTGCTTGAGCGCTACGGTCATGACCTCAACATCGCCCAGGGCGGCCCGGTGGAGATCTTCGTTCCCGGCACCGGTGGCACGGCCACGGTGAAGAACCTGGTGGGCATCAAGTTCAGCAAGACCGACAACCCGCCGGTATACAGCGACATCGCGGTGCCCTCCATTGAGGCCGGTGCTCTCATTAACATGAACACCTCTTGGTTCGACAACGACGGCGTGCAGGCCAAGGTGGGCGAACCTGTGACTCTGGAGGGCGCCTCCTGGGGCTGGACGTTCGGCGACGCCTGCAACTACGAAGTAGGCAAGATCCTCTTCTCCCTGGACTACGGCCAGAACTGGACTGAAGTCGACTCTCCGGACAGCTTCGATCCCTATCAATGGACCCACTTCACCATGACGTGGACGCCCGAGAAGGCCGGCACCTACATCGCCAAGGCGAAGGCCGTCAGCAAGAACGGCGTTGAGCAGGGCAAGGACGCCAGCATCATCATCCAAGTGAGCGAGTAGGAAAGGAGCGTATCGTGACTACTTCAGCGAAGACTATCGGCGCGGCGGCGAGCAGCTTGATCCTGCTGAGTTCCGCGGCGTTGGCGGCGGCCCCGGCCGTCATGGACATCACAGCCGATGCGTCGCCCGCGGCGGCGACCCGGCAGGCGACGGAAGCGAGTGCTGCCGCCGAGGCGACTGGCGTTCAGCGCGTCGAAGGCCAGTTCAGCTACGATCAGGGCGTGGTGACTTCCAACGAGACCATCGCCTCGGTGTTCGCCAAGGCGGCAGCTACCTTGTGCCAGGCCACAGCCGACGGCTACGGTGTGTACACGGCCCAGGCCATCAAGGTGTCGGTCGCGGGCCTGCCGACCATGGAGGCCACCGTGGCCGAGATGGCCGAGGAGGAGGGCGCCGATTCCTACGTGCTCGGCTGCTCCTGCGCCTCGAACGCCCCTGGTGGCGGTGCCATCGCCAATGCCGAGGTGTCGGGCGTGTCCTTGGCCTCGCTTATGGCCATGGCCGCCGCTTAAAGCAAGGAAGGCGAAGCTCGTCTTCTGCGGGTGCGACCTTGCGCCTCCCCTCCCAGCAAGGTCGCACCCGCGATTTAGAAAGCCTCTCCCTCGCGCCCCTGCCTTTCGGCGGGGGCGCTTCTGTGTTTACACGTGTTGTTTTCTTGGCCCTGCGGATGCCGTTTTCCAAGACTTTATCTTCGACTGCTGCTCGTGCGCTGGTAGAAGTCCCGGGGAATGCGGCGATGGCCGAAGCCTTTGACCTCGATGCCGTCGCCGGTGCTTCGGAATATGATGCGGCAGGTGGCGCGGGCGCCTTGGGCGACGCGGGGCTGGTAATGGTATGACGACCAAGTGTCGAACTCGTACTTGAGCATGCTGGCACTAACGCGCTCGGCGATAAGCGCCGTAAGGGCGCGGCAGGTGTTCGCGACGGCCGCTTCGAAATCATCGTCCTCGGGGAAGGCGTAGGCGAGAAGATAGACGTCTTCAACGAGGGAATCGGGATCCATAGAGAGCCCTTCAACATCAGTGATTGCGTCAACCGCCGCTCTCAGGCGTGCGTCATCAACGGCCATCGATGATCTCCCTCAACGCATCTTTGCGTCGATTGAAGGAGGCGAGCGCCTCCTTTTTAAGCTTGCTGTTCGTTGCGGGCTTGTCGGTAGCGCGCGCTTAAATGGGTATGTAAATGTGTAATTAACTGGTTGGCATTGATTTGGGAACGGGTAGGTTTTGGTTGGTTCTTCGGGGCGCCCCGTTTTTCGAGCATCGTGGGCTTGCTTGGCGGATTGCTGTCGGTTAAGCGTTAGAATAGTCGGCAATCAGTGGTGGCTCCGAAGGCGACAGGGACGGAAGATGACCCGAATCTACACGTGCAATGTGCCCATTGAGGCGGATGTGGTGGATGCGTTCTGCTGGCTGCAGAAAGGATTCACCGACCAGTTCGTCTACTACGACAAGCAGAACCCGACCCGCTATATGGGACTCGGCCGCTGCATCGCGCTGCCCAGTTTGCGCGATGTGGAATACGAGTACGGCGAGGGCAGCTCGCTGCGTGAGGTCGCCGCCGGGGGCGATACCGACCAGCCGCCGGTGTTCTTCTCGTTCAACCGGTTCGACGCCACCAATCCCGCGCCGGCCGATGAGTTGATGGCCTCCTTCCCGCGGCTGCGGTTCATGCTGCCGGAAATCGTGCTCATCGAGAACGAACGCGGGCGGTTTCTCCAGGTAAACTCGCTCGGTCCGGTGTATCCCGGTCGCGTGGCTCGCTTCACGCGCATGGTGGCCGCTGCACCGCCCCGCCAACGCGCGGTCATTCCATTTTCCCTCGAGCCCGATTCTCGCGAGGCCTGGGACGAGGCCATGGGTGCGGCGCTTGCGGCCATTGGGGAGGGCCGGGTGTCGAAGGTGGTGCTCTCGCGTCGGTTGCGCCTTGTGGCTGAGCATCCTTTCTCGTCGAAGGATCTGCTCGTGAACCTCATCGACGGCGACGCCCGGGGCACGGTGCTTCTGTACCGCTACGCCGACGTCTTCTTCTGCGGCTGCACGCCGGAGCTGCTCGTGCGCAAACGCGGCGATGCTGTGGCGTCGATGTGCCTTGCGGGAACGTGCCCGACGGGGGCCACCTCGGCGGAATCGGATGCGCTGGCGGAGGCGCTCATGGCTGACGGGAAGAACCGCGCCGAGCACGATTATGTGGTGCAGCTCATCCGCAGCGTGCTCGACCGTGTTTGCTACGACGTGGATGTGCCCGCAGTGCCCGAGATCATGCGGCTTGCCCACGTGCAGCACCTGTTCACGCCGGCCCGCGCCCGTGTGCTCGCTGGCATCACGCTGGCCGACCTCATGGAGGACCTGCATCCCACCCCCGCCGTGGCTGGCACGCCGGTGGGGGAGGCGAAGATGCTGCTGCGGGCCATCGAGCCCTACAACCGCGGACTCTATGCGGGAGCCTGCGGTTTCGTGGACGGCGCCGGCGACGGCGAGTTTTCCGTGGCCCTGCGCACCGGCGTTTTCGACGGCGAGATGGGCTATGTCTACGGCGGCTGCGGCATCGTCGGCGAGAGCGATGCGGACGCCGAGTACGAGGAAATTGACTTGAAGCTGCGCACCATCCTTTCCGCTTTCGGCGCGTAGCCTCTTGTCGCGCGGCTCTCCGGGGGCGTTTCGTGCGCTATCATGGACGGACGAAATTCGCGAAAGGAAGTGGCGATGCCCATAACGACGACTCATCAGCAGGATACCGCGCTGTTCGTGGCGGCGTTTTTCGACGAGATGGTGCGCTGGGGCGTGTGCGAGGTGGTGGTGAGCCCCGGTTCGCGGTCGACGGCCTTGGCCATGGCGGCCTACGAACTGGAGCAGCGCCGACCCCAGGATCTGCGAGTTTACGTGGATATCGACGAGCGCGGGGCGGCTTTTCTCGGTTTGGGCCTTGCGAAGGCGAGCGGTCGCCCCGTGGCGCTCGTGTGCACCTCGGGCACGGCCTTGGCGAACTACTACCCGGCGGTTATCGAGGCGGAAACGTCCCGGGTGCCGCTCATCGTTCTGTCTGGCGACCGGCCCCCGCAGCTGCAGGGCCTCGGCGCGCCGCAAACCACCGACCAGCTGAAGGCCTACGGCAATCACGTGCGTTCCTTCCGCGCGATGCCCACCCCGCGCGGCCGCGACCGCGACATTGCCTTTGCCCGCCAGGCGGCCCGCGAGGCGGTGCTCGCCGCGCTTGGCCCGACGGCTACGCTGGCTCCCTACCGCGAGTCGGCGCCGGCAAAGGAGGGGTTGCGCGAGTCCGCGACGACCGGTGCGCTGGAAGGGACGGATTCTGCGATCGCGGCGGCTTCCCTCGGCAAGCATGCTGCTGTTTCAGCTGGCTCCGGAGCCGCCGCGCTGCCGATGGATCCTGCTGCCACCGTTGCGCTGCCGATGGATCCTGCTGCCACCGTCGCGATGCCGGCGAATTCCGCGATCGCTGGCGCTCCCGCCGGTGCTCCCGCGCGGGATGCTGCTGGCGACTTTGCGGCCGCAGTCGCTGAAGAGGCCGATTCTTCCCAGCCGATCTTCTACAACGAGGCCGGCGACATTGTGAACTACAACCCAAACCTGCAGGTGGCTTCCCGTGCCTGCATGCACCTGGCCGGCCCCGTGCACGTGAACTTCCCCTTCGATGCCCCGCTCAAGCCCGATTTCGCCGGCGCCGATTTGCAGGCCATGCAGCGTGCCGCCCACGACTGCTTCGCTCTGGGCGCTCGCAACGCCAGTATCGCCGCGAAGGACGGCACCCTTCTCGATTTGGGCCCGCTCGTTGGCCCCGCAGGCACATTGCCCCAGGCCAGCATCGAGTCCATCGAGCGCCTTCTGTGGAAGCGGCCGTGTCTCGTGCTCGCCGGCGAAGGCTCCTGCGAAACCGTGGCCGAAGCGGAGGAGATTCTCGCCTGGGCCCGCAAGCTGTCCTTGCCCGTGCTCGCCGATCCGCTGTCGGGCCTGCGCTCCATCGACGACCCGCTCATCATCGACAACTACGACAACCTCTGCGCGCGCGCCGATTGTCCCGTGCCCGAGGTGGTCATCCGCTTCGGTCGCTATCCTGTCTCGAAGAGCGCAACCGCCCTGCTTGAGAGGACGCGCCCCGTCTCCCTGGCCGTCGACATCGCTGAGACCCGCGACTTCAACGCGGCCACAGACGTGTTCGTGGGCACGACGCCCCTCGGGTTCGTGCGAAGCCCCTGGCGTGCCGAGGGTCGCAAGGCTCAGCGCCGCTTTGCTGATGCCTGGGTCGCCCTCAACGACGAGGCGCGCCTGCGCATTCTCGCCGTGGAATGGGACGGCGTGGCCACCCACGATTCCGAGGCCACGGAAGGCGCCTACGTGCGCTCGCTTCTCGAGCTGGCGCCGGAAGGCTCGTGCCTCTTTTCGGCGAATTCCATGAGCATCCGTGCCGTGGACACCTTCTACGTAAAGGACGGAAAGCCCCTGGCTGTGATGGCCAATCGTGGACAGAACGGCATCGATGGCGTGGTTTCCACGGCGGTAGGCGCGGCGCAGCACTTCGCCCAGACGACGTTTCTTACCGGCGACTTCACGCTGCTGCACGACCTTTCCGGTTTGGCGCTCCAGCGCGAGATGCTGCTCCAGCGCCGCGGATCCGCAGAGACGCCGTCGCTGGTCATCGTTCTTCTGAACAACAACGGCGGCGCCATCTTCGACATGCTGCCCCAGGCCTCCGCCGACCCGTACTTCGAGCGGCTGTTCCTCGCGCCCCAGGACGTGCGCTTCACCGAAGCCGCCGCCGCCTTCGGCATCCCCTCGGCCAGCGTGCACACGGTCGGCGCCTTCCGCAGCGCCTACGAGCAGTTCCTCGGCACGCCGGGCATAAGCCTCATCGAGGTCGCCCTGCCCCTACGCGGCGTCCGCGACCGCTACGCCCCCTATCAGCGCTAACGCTTATGGGTTCGGGTGAGTTGTGCGATGGCGGGACGATTACGGAGGGACGCGGTGGAACCGTGGTGAGATCTGCCGGTGAAGGGATGGCCCCCTGCATCCTTCTGCACGGGTTCGCTCAAACGCCTGTGTCGTGGGATGCGGTAGCGCAGCGGCTGCAGGCGGCCGGTCACCGCGCCTATGCACCCGATTTGTACGAGTGCAAGGGCGACCTCAAGCTGCCAAGCGTTGAGGAAGTTTTGGAAGGTACGGAGGCGGGGGAAGACGGGGAAGACGGGGAAGACGGGGAAGGCGACGCGAATGCCAAAAACGTCTCTGGGGCGGTGCGCGACCCGCTGACCTCCCTCGATGCGGCGTGTGATCGGGTGGCGGCCATCGTGCGTTTGGTCGCGCAGGTCGATGCCGCGCCCGTGCTCGTTGGCTATTCCATGGGCGGCCGCATCGCCGCTGAAACCGTGGTGCGCTATCCCAATCTGCCGCTGGCCGGGCTTGTTTTAGAAAGCGCGGGGCTCGGGCCTGCCGACGAAGCCGCTCGGGCCGCCTTAGCCGAGCGCAATGGCGCCTGGGCTCAGCGGCTTCGCGATGAGGGCGTTGCGGCCTTCATGGACTGGTGGGAAACGCTGCCGTTGTTCGCCAGCCAGCAGGCGCTTCCCGCGGAAGCGCGCGCCGCCATTCGAGCCGAGCGCACCTCCCGCGATGCAGAGCCTTTGACCCGCTCTCTGGAGGCCTGGGGCGCTCACCATCAAGCTGCCGAAGCGGTTACGCTTGGCGTCCTTGCCGACCTGGCCAACCGCGGCGTTCCGGTGCTCTACGTTGCCGGCGTTCTTGATGAGAAGTACTCCGCGGTAGCCGCCCGCGTCCGCGCTGCCGGCCTTCCCACAGAGCTCGTCCCCGATGCTGGCCACAACGCGCACCTCGAAGCCTCTTCCAATTTTGCGGGAATCGTTGAAGGCGTTCTCGCTGAAGATGTTCTTGATGGAGATGCCTTGGCGCGAAATGTGGCTTCAAAATCACGAAAGATCGGATACGGGGCCTAAAAGAGACCTTCCCGCGGCCTTTTTGGCTTAGAAATCACGAAAGATCGGGCGAAGAGCGCCAAAAAGGCCTCTCAGTAATACAAAAGCGCTCGTTTTCCCAGGTGGCGTATTACAAAAAAGTCTCTACTACTCCGATCGCGCCGATTTTTCGTGATTTTCAAGCCAAAAAGGAACTCGAAGTCGCGAAAGGGACTTAATGTCATCACGGCTTCCTGATATCTTCTAAGCCATGGCCGCGACAGTCGTGGCTGCAGCACCTTCTCGCCGGCTTTTCCAAATTATGACTCACAAACACACTTTATTATGCTAAAGTGTCGGCCATGATTTTCGTTCAGGGACATAAAGGTGGCATGGATGCGGCGGCGCTCGCTGTGGCAAGCCAGCACATCGCCCAGCAGTCGCGCGATGCGGTGGCCTGCGCCCTCATGAGCGCGCATAAGGCTGCCCAGTGTTGCACCGACGCGGTCGAGTGTGCGCTGGCCAGTGCGCACAAGGCGGCTCAGTGTATCGCCGAGGCGGCCCGCGCTGTTGCCAGCCAGCATGAAGCCCAGCAGTCCCTGCGCGAGGTCTCCCCACAATTTGAGTTCCGATACCAATAGCACACGGGTTTTCGCCCGTGGCTATTTTTTTGTAGCCCCGGGCGAAAAGTCGTGTGCGCCATCGGACGTATCCGCACACTGGAAGGAAAGAAGAGGGAAATGATCGCGAAAGTTCTTTTGGTAATCGCCTTCGTGGCCGTGGCCGTGGCGGTGGGCATCTACTGCCGTCGGCACACGGGCACCGTGGATGGCTTCATCCTGGGTGGCCGCAACGTCGGTCCGTGGATGAGCGCCTTCGCCTATGGCACGAGCTATTTCTCGGCCGTGGTGTTCGTCGGCTATGCGGGCCAGTTCGGCTTCAAGTACGGCATCTCGGCCACGTGGGCCGGCATCGGCAACGCCATTATCGGCTCGCTGCTCGCCTGGTGGGTCTTAGGCCCCCGTACCCGCGAGATGACCCATCGTCTGCAGGCATCCACCATGCCGGAGTTCTTCGGCAAGCGCTACGATTCCCGCGCCCTGCGCATCGCGGCGGCGGCCATCATCTTCGTGTTCCTCATCCCGTATACCGCCAGCGTCTACAATGGCCTGTCGCGCCTGTTCGGCATGGCCTTCGCGCTGCCCTACGATGTGTGCGTCATCGGCATGGCGGTGGTCACTTGCGTTTACGTGGTGCTTGGCGGGTACATGGCTACGGTTATGAACGACTTCATTCAGGGCATCGTTATGCTGCTCGGCATTATCGCTGTCATCGTGGCGGTCATCCTGAACAACGGCGGCTTCTCCGAGGCCATCATCTCGCTGTCGCAGATCCCCGCCGAGGGTTCGGCCATGCAGGGCCCCTTCGTCAGCTTCTTCGGGCCCGATTTGTTCAACCTGCTCGGCGTTGTCGTCCTCACGTCGCTGGGCACCTGGGGCCTGCCGCAGATGGTGCAGAAGTTCTACGCCATCAAGACCGGCCCGGCCATCAAGCAGGGTGCCATCATCTCCACCATCTTCGCCTTCGTGGTGGCCGGCGGCTCCTATTTCCTCGGCGGCTTCGGTCGCCTCTACGAGGGCCAGATCGAGTACGCCGCCAACGGCACGCCCATCTACGACTCCATCATCCCGACGATGCTGTCCACCTTGCCCGACGTGCTCATCGGCCTGGTGATTGTGCTCGTGCTGTCGGCCTCCATGTCGACGCTCTCGTCGCTGGTGCTCACGTCATCTTCTACGCTGACCATCGACTTTATCAACGGCAATATCATCAAGAACATGTCCGAGAAGAAGCAGCTCATCTGGATGCGCGGGTTGCTCGTGGGGTTCATCGCCATCTCCGCACTCATCGCGTTGTTCCAGTATCATTCCTCGGTGGTGTTCATCGCCCAGCTCATGGGCTACTCTTGGGGTGCGCTGGCCGGTTCGTTCCTCGGTCCCTTCCTGTGGGGCCTGTATTCCGGGCGCATTTCGAAGGCGAGCGTGTGGTGCTCGTTCGCCGTGGGCGTGGGCCTGACGGCTGTGAACATGGGCTTGGCGATGTCCGGCGGCGTGCCGCTCATCGCGAGCCCCATCAACTGCGGTGCGCTGTGCATGATCATCTCGCTGGTCATCGTGCCGGTAGTAAGCTTGTTCACACCGGCGGTGCCCTTCCAAATTAAGCCGCCGACCACTGAAGGCGCCATCGACCGCGAGTACGACCGCGAGCTCGCCCAGGAGGAGCTGGAAAGCGCCACGGTAAGCGCCGCCGACGTGTAAGTGCGGAAAGTCACAACCGTCACAACTGAAGATGAGAAACCTGGAAAGTCCCGTGTGATCGCGGGACTTTTCTCTGACTAACTCGGATATACTTATGCTGTTCTGTCACCAGAAGGCCGGGGGCAGGGCACCGGCGACGGCCGCGTTTCGTTGTCACGTGCAGAGCGCTCGCAACGTTCGCATTGCGCATTCGCGCGCTGAGCGCTCGCATCGCGCTCCGGGGTCGCGCGTTCGCGGGTGTCATGCCCTCGGCCTCTTGAGGAAGGAAGGTCATGGAAGGGTTCGAACTCATTGCCACGGGCCTGTGGTCCATCGTGCCGCCGATTCTGGCACTGGTCCTGGCGCTCATCACCAAGGAGGTGTATTCGTCGCTGACCATCGGTGTGTTCACGGGCATGATCATCTACCAGTTCACGCTGAACGGCGCCGGTGGCGAGCAGCTCGTCGCCTCGTTCACCATGGTGCCCCAAATGATGGCCGAGCAGATAGCCGGCAACGGGGCGCTGCTTTTGTTCCTTGCGCTTCTGGGAGCGCTTACCGTGGTCATCGCCACGGCGGGCGGCTCCCGCGCCTATGCGGAGTGGGTCACCACCCATGTGAAGAACGCCCGCGCGGCCTCGATTCTCACGGCGCTGCTCGGCATCATCATCTTCGTGGACGACTACTTCAACTGCCTCACCGTGGGCGCCGTCATGCGCCCGGTGACGGACAAGTTCCGCGTCAGCCACGAGAAGCTCGCCTGGATCATCGACTCCACGGCGGCCCCGGTCTGCATCATCGCACCGGTGTCCTCGTGGGCCGTGGCTGTGGGCGGCTATATGGGCGAGGACGGCTTCAACACTTTCGTGGCCTCCATCCCCTACAACTTCTACGCGCTGCTGACCATCTTCTTCGTGTTCTTCATGCTGTTCCTGCAGAAGGACTTCGGCCCTATGGCCGCGGCTCAGGCCGATGCCGAGGGGCGCATTCCCCCCGAGGGTTCGGCGCTCGAGGCGGTCTCGCTCGCCCGCATCGCCGACAAGGCCCAGGTCGATTTGGAAGGCGCGCCGAACATCCCCACGGTGGTGACCGAGGAGGGCGACATCGACGACGCCGCCGCCGGGGCCATTGAGGAGTACAAGGGCCTGAACATCTCCGAGCGCGGTACCATCTGGGATCTTATCGTGCCCATTTTGGTGCTCATCGTGTTCTCCATTCTGGGCATGATGTACATGGGCGGCTTCTTCAGCGGTGTCGACTTCGCCACGGCGGTCGGCGAGAATCCGGTCATGGGCCTGTGCATCGGCGCCTGCGTGGCGCTCGTGGTGGCCGCTTGCATGTTCCTGCCGCGCAAGCTCATGAACCTGGGCGGCTTCGTGGAGGCCATGTCGGAAGGTGTGCGCTCCATGATCGGCGCTATCATGATCCTCGTGCTGGCCTGGTCGCTCGGCGGATGCTGCCGCTACCTCTTGGGCACCGGCGAGTTCGTTTCCGGCTTCTTGAATGGCCTGGGCGTGGGTCTCGACCTTCTGCCGGCCGTCATTTTCGTAGTGGCGGCCTTCATCGGTTTCGCCATGGGTACGAGCTGGGGTACCATCGCCCTTATTCTGCCCATCATTATCGGCGTGTTCGCAGCCGACGATCCGCTGTTCCTCGTGGCTGTGGGCGCGGCGCTGGCCGGCGCAGTGTACGGCGACCACATCTCGCCCATCTCCGATACGACCATCCTGTCCTCGGCCGGCGCAAAGTGCAACCACTTGCGCCATGTGGCCACGCAGATTCCCTACGCCACGCTGGTCATGATCGTGTGCTCCGTGGGCTACATCATCGCCGGCTTCACGAAGAACCCCTGGATCTCGCTGGCGCTCGGCGTGGTGCTCATCGTGATCGCCGTGCTGGTGCTCGTGCGCATGGAGGCGTCGAAGAAGGCGAAGGCGTAAGATCGATCCCGCTGGCTGAATCCGTAGGGAGCGACCTTGGTCGCCCCTCTCAACGGGGATGATCTCTCTTGTCGGGAGGGCAGACCAAGGTCTGCCCCTACAAAGCGAGCCAACAACGGATTGATGACCTGGCGCAACGACGCAGAAAGAAGGCCCCAATCTGGGGCCTTCTTCGTTGGTCGGCTATGGAATGCGGCAGACCGTCCGCCGTTCGGTCGCTTACGCCGCGGCAGCAGCTTCGGCGAGCAGGCGCTGGCTCTCGGCGATGAGGCGCCCGGCCAGAAGTTCCTTGCCCATGGACTCATCCTGGGACGCGTCCAGCAGCATCTGAAGCGTGATGCTGTCGAAGTAGGCGTCGTAGCCGGTGAGAATCAGATCGTACGCTTGCTTGATGCCTTGCACCATGGACGCATCGGCGCGATCCTTGCGACGGGTGCGCGTCGTGTCCTTGGCGTCGTCGTCCAGCGCGTTCACCACTTGCAGTAGGGTGATCTTCGAGGGGTCGTTGGCCAAACGATAGCCGCCGTGCTTGCCGGGCCTCGCCTCGATGATGCCGGCATTGCGCAAAAGCTGCGCGAGCTGAATGAGGTAGTCGCGGGGGATCGACATGTCCTGGGCGATATCCTTCGACGAGCAGGTGTGCCCCTGCGCGGCCAGGTACAAGACGGCGCGCAGTCCATAATCTGTTGATGCTTTGAATTGCACTGCAGCCTCCTAACGTGTAAACGCCTACGGGTCTGCAGCTTGCGCTCCATCGACGCGAACGAACGGCCCGTGCCGACGTTGCGTCACCCGCAGGTGTGTCGGGAGCGGTCCTTTTTTGTTCCCGGCACTTAGCAGTATGCGAGCCGCAAAACGCAAATACAAGGGATGTACCAAACGATGAGCGCACCGATTCGCTTACGTAAACACCCTGTTGAATTCAGTAATCGATGAGCGTTTAAGTGGGGAAGGGGAGCGCAAGGAAGCCGGCAAGAGAGGCGCGGCGGGCGGATGGAGCGGACGGAGCGGACGGCTATGCGAGCCCCAGCACCTGCATCACGAGCAGCGCCACGGTGAGCGCCGCCACCACACCGACGGTGGCCCACAGAAGCACCTTCGACACGCGTCCGCTTCGGTAGTCGCCCATGATGTACTTGTCCGCCGAGATGATGGCCATGAGCGCCAGCAGAATGGGCAAAATGACGCCGTTGACGAACTGGGCCGTCAGCATCATGCCCAACAGGTTCACATCGGGAATGAGCACCACGATGGCCGAGAACGCGATCACGAAGGTGAAGATGGATTTGAACGTGGGGGCCTCGCGCCACTTGAAGGAGACGCCCGCCTCCCAGCCGAAGGCCTCGCAGATGACAAACGCGGTCGTCAGCGGCAGCACGCAGGCAGCTAAAAACGACGCCGCGATGAGCCCCACGGCGAAGAGCGCCTCGGCATAGGGGCCGGCGAAGGGGGCGAGAGCCGCGGCGGCGTCGGCGGCCGAGTCGATAGTGATGCCGGCGGGGAAGAGCACCGCGCCCGTGGTCACGATGATGAACCAGGCCACCACGCAGGCGGCGATGGTGCCGGAGACGGCGTCGGCTTTCTGCGAGAAGAGGTCTTTGGGGGTGAGGCCCTTTTCCACCACGTTGCTCTGGGAGAAGAACATCATCCACGGCGCGATGGTGGTGCCGATCATGGCGATGACGAGCGAGATGAAGCTCACGTCGCCGACGAAGGTGGGCACTACGGTGTCGTGCAGCGCCTCGCTCCAGTTCGGTTGCGCGAGGAATGCGGCCACCACATAGGTGAGAAACACCAGCGACAGCCCTAAGAACACCCGCTGCACGCGCTTGTAGGAGCCGCCTACCACGAGCAGCCACACGCCCAAGGCTGCCACGGGTACCGAGATGTACTTCGACACGCCGAACATCTCCATGCCCGAGGCGATGCCGGCGAATTCGGAGAAGGTCGTCGCCACGTTGCCGATGAGAAGCGCCAGCATGGCGAAGGCGGCGATGCGGATGCCGAAGCGCTCGCGGATGAGCGCGGCGAAGCCCTTGCCCGTGACGGCGCCCATGCGGCCGGCCGTGGTCTCCACGACGGCGAGCAGCACGCACATGATGGGGATGACCCACAGGGTGCCGAAGCCGAAGTTCGCGCCCGCCGTGGAATAGGTGGAGATGCCGCCGGCGTCGTTGCCGGCCATGGCGGTCACGATGCCCGGTCCCATGGCCGCCAGCACCAGCAGCAGCTTCGACGGCTTTTTCGTCGCAGCGGGGCCGATCTGCTCACCGGCAGGAATGCCCGTATCGGCGATTTCCTCGGCTGCCTGGTGCCGCGTGCTCTCTTCGGCGCCCAGGCGCCCGGCGGCCGTCGTGCAGATGTCCTTCGCGTTCATGACAGCCTCCTAGTAGTGCAGGCCGCCGAGATGCAGCGAGCCCGCCAGCTGCAGCAAAATCAGCGAGTAAAGGAACAGGCCCATGAGAGACGCAACGGTAATGCCGGCAATCGACAGCACATTCATCTTCGTCTTGTCGCCCGCCACGTCGTCCTCGATGGCGTCCCAGGCGTCGTCGGTGGTGACGATACCAAGCAGGGTGCCGTGCTCGTCCACCACGGGCATGGCCGGGATGTCGTACTTGAAGATGTCGGCGGCCACGTCCTCCTCTTCCTCGGAGGGAAGACAGCTGATGATGTCGTCGTACATGATGTCGCCCATGAGGCGGTCGGCGTTGTACAGCACGAGCGTGCGCAGGGAGTTTACGCCGAGCAGCTTGCCGTACTCGTCGGTGATGTACACATAGTGCACCGTCGGGTGATCCTCGGGCAGCGCGCGCAGCACTTCGATGGTGTCGGCCACGGTGGCGGTTTTCGGCACGGCCACGAACTGGGTGGTCATCATGCCGCCCGCGGTACCGTCCTTGTAGCCGAGCAGCCGACGAATTTCCGCGGCGTCTTCCACGCCCATAAGGCGCAGAAGGGTCTCGGCCTTCTCGTAGGGAAGGTCGCGTACGATGTCGGCGGCGTCGTCGGGGTCCATGTTGCCGATGAGCTCGGCGGCCCGGGCGTCGGGCAAGTCGTCGATGAACTCGGCCTGGTACTCGTCTTCCATCTCGGAGATGGCCTCGGTGGCGCGGCTGTCGTCCAGGTGCGCGAACACGCTGGCGCGCTGCTGGGGATCAAGCTGCTCCAGGATGTCGGCCACGTCGGCGGGATGCAGCTCGTCCAAGCGGCGATGGGTCACCGACAGCTGCACCTCGGATAGGTCGCGGTCGAGCAGATCCATGTAATTCCAGGCGATGAGCTGCTCGTCCACCTTCTTGTGGAAGAGCTTCGCCACGTTCACGACGGCCTTTTCCAGCAGCGGATGCAGCCCGCGCAGGATGCCGCGCACGCCCACCTCGGCGCCGAGCAGGCGCAGCTGCGTGCCGGACTGCGAGAGCTTCAGATCGTTCACGCGCACGACCTTAAGGCCCTGGGTGTCGACGATCTGGCGGTCCATAAGGTCGCGGGCGAGCAGCACCTCGTCGGGCTGCAGGTAGCTGAAGCGGATGTCGTGGGCGTCCACCGACAGCGTGATGCCGTCGTCGTCGAAGGTGTCGACGTACTTGCGCCACGAGATCATGAACGGCACGCGCCCGGGCCCCTGGAAGGCCAGGCTCGTGATGCGCGGAAAGACCTCGCCAGTGGAAATGGCCAGGTCGGATATGGTGCCGAGTCGCTCGCCTTGGGCGTCGACCACGGGCTCGCCGATCATTTGAGAAAGATAGAGCATGCGTGTTCCTCCGTGCGGTAGGCATCAGCGCATCGGAATGGGGCGGCGTGCGCAAGTCGCTGAATCTGCGAGATTAAGCGCGATGACGCCCAGGGCGATGGGTGATGCTCAGCAGTCGTCCCTTCCGACGACCGCGCGGAGGCGAGAAGCCGGAAGTCTACATACTGTGAGGTTTCGATTTTCGAACCTTCAAGTACGTTCCTTTCCTTGGCCTGACAAAAAAAGAACCGCTCGAGGCGGCTTCTATTCTGTTCTGAACGATCTAAAATGGTGCGCCGTGAGGGATTCGAACCCCCGACGTACTGATTCGTAGTCAGTCCCTCTATCCAGCTGAGGTAACGGCGCACTTCCGAACAGCAACGACTATTTAACCATGACCCCAAAGCCTTGTCAACGAGAATTTTCAACTTTTTTGAAAATGCGCCGTTCGCCGTGCGGAGTGGCGGTCGTGGAAGCCCCCGCGCGCCCCGCCTTGTGCAGGCGTTAGAATAGTCCGATACCCGTGTAGCGACCATTTTTCCGGGAGGGTGCCCCATGGCCATGGAAATAGATGAAGCCGTCATCCGCGTGGACAACCATGCCGAAATCGACGAGGTCGAGCCCATCGAGATCAGCGACGACGAGGCTCGCCGCGTGCGCCTGTACGAGAACTTCTACCAGGTGAACGCCATCGATCCGGCGCTGTATGCCCAGCACGACGTGAAGCGCGGCCTGCGCAACGCCGACGGCACGGGCGTGCTCGCGGGCATGACCAACATCTCCAACGTGCACGGCTACGTAATGTCCGACGGCGAGAAGATGCCGGCCGAGGGCTCGCTGCGCCTGCGCGGCTACGACCTTTACGACCTTCTGGGCGATTTGGACCCGACGCGCCGCTTCGCTTTCGAAGAGGTGGCCTATCTGCTGCTCATGGGCGAGCTGCCGACGCAGGAGCGTCTCAACCGCTTCGTGGAAGTGATCGATTCCCAGCGCGAGCTGCCCGACGGGTTCACGGCCAGCACGCTTATGGTGGACACCTCACCCGACCTCATGAACATGATGGCCCGCTCCATTCTGCGCCTGTACGCGGCCGACGAGTCCGCCGAGGACCGCTCGCCCGAGCACGAGATTCACACGGCGCTCTCGCTTATCAGCCGCCTGCCGCGCATCATGGTGCTGGCCTACTACGCCAAGCAGGCCGCCTTTAACCACGAATCCATGATCATGCACCGCTTCGTGCCCGGTCAGTCCACGGCCGAGACCATCCTTTCCATGCTGCGTCCCGATCGCTCGTTCACGGCGGAAGAGGCCCGCATGCTCGACATCATGCTGTGCCTGCACGCCGAGCACGGCGGCGGCAACAACTCGTCCTTCACGACCCACGTGCTCTCCTCGGCGGACACCGACCCTTATTCCACCTACGCGGCGGCTTTCGGTTCGCTGAAGGGGCATCGCCACGGCGGCGCGAACCATCAGGTGCGCGCCATGCAGGCGGAAATCAAGGAGAACGTGAAGAATTGGGAAGATGACGACGAGGTGGCCGCCTACCTGGCGAAGATCGTGAACAAGCAGGCCTACGACGGCACGGGACTCGTCTACGGCATGGGGCACGCGGTGTACACTTTGAGCGACCCGCGCGCCGTCATCGGAAAGCGTTTCGCCGAACAGCTGGCCGCTGGCACGGAATATGAGGCCGAGCTGAACCTGCTGAAGTCCATCGAGCGTTTGACGCCTGAGGTGTTCGCCCGCGAGAAGGGCTCAACCAAGGAGCTGTGTGCGAATGTGGACATGTACTCCGGCTTCATCTATTCGATGATGGGCATCCCTGAGGACCTGTTCACCCCCCTGTTCGCCTGTGCCCGCATGGCCGGCTGGGCCGCCCACCGCTTCGAGGAGATTGCCGCCGGCAAGCGCATCATCCGCCCCGCCTACAAAAACACCATCCGCGGCACCAAGCCCTACGTCCCGATCGAGCGGCGGTAGGGATCGGAGCCGGCAAGGCTGGTATACCCGGTGACAGAACGCCCGGTTTTGCGCCGGTCGAGCGGCGATGGGGGTCGGACACGGCAGCACTGCTAGCCTGGTGACAAAACATCCCTGTTTCGTGCGCGTTTTTGGATTTATATAGGCATCGGTCTTCCGTTTCGTAGCGCGCGCCAACTCGTCACGCAAAGCATGATGGGTCTGACCAGGCAAAATGCAAATGTGGCATTCCCGCATCTCCTGACTAGGATCTTAGCAGCTTTCTGAATGTCTATATAAGTCCATAAATGTGCACAGGAGGGTCTTGCTTTGTCACCGACAAGGGTCGAGATTTGAAAAAGGCCCGAGCGAGTCGGGCCTTGGAGGTTCTGGCGGAGGCGGTAGGATTTGAACCCACGGTACCTTTCGGCACGACAGTTTTCAAGACTGCTTCCTTAAGCCACTCGGACACGCCTCCGCATCATCGGGCTGTCGCCGCTGTGCGGCGAACGCGACGCACAGGATACCACATTCCGCTGCGATTATGGGGAATCGCCTGCTTTGCCGCGTTGCGCGGCGGTTGTTTGCGCGGCACCGCTTATAATTCCCTCCATGAACGAACATCGCACACCCGAAGAGCAACAGGCGCTGGACGCCCAGTATATGGCGCTGGCCTTGGAAGAGGCCCGGACTGCCGGAGCGGCGGGGGAGGTGCCCATCGGGGCTGTCGTGGTGTACGAGCCCATCGACCGCGGCACGCGACGACCGTTGGCCGAACCGCGCGTCATCGCTCGGGGCCGCAATCGCCGCGAGGCCGACCGCGACCCGGCGGGGCATGCGGAGTTCCTCGCCATGAAGGAGGCGGCCCGCGTGCTGGACGCCTGGCGTCTAACCGATTGCACCGTCTATGTCACGCTGGAACCCTGCATCATGTGCGCCGGTCTCATGCACCAGGCGCGCATTGCCCGCTGCGTGTACGGTGCGCCCGACCAGAAGGCGGGTGCGGTGGGCACGCTGTACGACATTCACGCCGATGGGCGCCTGAACCACCAGTTCGAAGTGACCGGTGGCGTGCGGGAGGAAGAGTGCGTGGCCCTGCTGCGCGACTTCTTCCGCGCCCGGCGCAAGAAGCCGATGTCAAATCTTGGATGAGGTGTGGCCGGTCTTTCTCGCCTACGAGTCAACCCATTTATCTCTCCGTCGCAAATGTATCTAAAATTTGAGCGCAAATCTCTCCAACAGAATATCGCAAATCAGTGTAAAATACGATGTAGATAATGAAATCGGATAAGCTCTGAGAAGGGAGTAAGCGACAGTGCAGTATCGCAATCGCATTGCCGATCGAGAGCTTGAGTTTCGTCTGGAATCTTTCGGTGCAACGCTTATTGTGGGCCCTAAGGGCTGCGGTAAAACTACCACAGCGAAGCAGAAAGCCGCCAGTGTCGTGGAGCTGCAAGATGAGGATAAGCGCGACAATTACCTTGCTGTAGCGGCAACGCAGCCTTCGCGGCTGCTGGAGGGCCCGAAGCCGAGGCTCTTCGACGAGTGGCAAGATGCGCCGAAACTATGGGGCGCTGTTCGCAAGTCGGTGGATGATGAGCAAAAGAACGGGCTCTATATTCTTACTGGATCGACGTCGCAAGAGGTGGACACCCCGCATACGGGTACTTTACGCATCTCAACGTTGAAGATGCAGCCGATGAGCCTTTTCGAGAGCGGCGAGTCAGAGGGCTCCGTATCTCTTAAAGCGCTCTTTGATGATTCGACGAGTTATGACGGCTGCACCTCGAAGCTTTCCATCGATGAGTTGATCGTGGCGATATGCCGAGGAGGATGGCCGCACGCCATCAACAACACCTCCTTGCGTTCGCAGCTAGCAGTGGCCAAGGATCTCTTTCGCCAAACATGCTTTGTTGATATGTCTAACATAGATGGACAAAAGAGAAATCCGCGCTGGGCTGAAGCGATTCTGCGCTCCTACGCACGCAATCTATGCACTTTAGCAGAGACGAAGACGATCTACCGCGACGTGCGAGCAACGACGGAGCTGTCTGAGTCGACGTTCTACGATTATCTTGAAGCGCTCGAAAAACTCTACATTGTTGAGGACGTTCTTGCCTGGTGCCCGGCCATTAGATCCAAAACGGCAATACGGGCTTCGAGAAAGCGAAACATGGTAGACCCGTCAGTTGCCGTCGCCGCGCTTGGACTGAGTCCAGCGTATTTCAACGAGGATTTCAAAACGTTAGGCTTCCTCTTTGAGTCGCTCTGCATGAGGGATCTGAAGGCATATTCCTCGGCGCTCGGGGGCGAGTTGTCGTACTATCGCGACCGGTACGGATTGGAGGCCGATGCGGTGCTCCATCTTGACGATGGGCGGTATGCGCTTGTTGAATTCAAGCTGGGCGAAAGTGAAATTGATGAAGGCGCAAAGCATCTTCTTGAAATTGAGCGGCTTGTTTCCGAGCGCAACAAAAAGGAGGAGCAAGTTCCATTACGTCTTCCCGACGTGAAGCTCGTTATCACCGCCACCGAGTACGGCTATCGTCGTGAAGATGGTGTCTGCGTGGTGCCCATTGGATGCTTGAGACCATAGGTTTCCAGTTTTGGTCAACTGGATTTCTGACCTGTCTCTATTCCTGGCGGAGATTTGAAAGAGCGCTGGTGACTCTCTCAGGCGTCGCTTTCCCATTCGCTATAATTTTTCCCACGAACGAATGACGAACGCCTAGGGAGCGGCAAGCGGCCGACTACGGAAAGGAACGCGAATGACCGAGAACGCCCAGCGCAATCGCGAGGCGGAAGTGAACCTGCTGGCGGCGGCCCGTGAGGCTCAGTGGTCGGCGGCCGCCTTCATGGGGCCGAACACGATGAAGCTGGTGTCGCCGGCGAAGGTGAACCTGCTTTTGGCCATCGGGGCGCGTCGCGAGGACGGCTACCACGATGCCGACACCATCATGCACGCGCTTGCGCTGCATGACACGCTGTATCTGCGTGCGGAAGGCGTCTCGGCCGACGAGTTGGCGAGACGCGTTGCCGAAGGGGCGTCCCGCGAGGACGTTGCCGTGGGCGGCCCGGCGGACAACCTTGTCATGACCATCGACTTGGCCGACCGCACGGGCCAAGACCTCGCTGTGCCGGCGGCCGACAACCTCGCCTTCAAAGCTGCTGATCGCCTGTCCCGGGCGGTGGGTCGCGACCTTCCCGAGGCCATCCAGCTGCGCATTGAGAAGCACATCCCGGCCCAGGGCGGCTTGGGCGGCGGCTCGTCGAACGCGGCGGCGGTGCTCGTGGGCCTTGCGAAGGTGTGGGGCCTTGCGGCCGATGACGAGCGCGTGGCCGACGTTGCCCGGTCGCTTGGGGCTGATGTGGCGTTCTTCCTGCACGGCGGCTGCGTGCTGCTCGGCGGCGTCGGCGAGGTGCTCCAGCGCCGTCTGGAAACGTCGAGGCGCGCCGTGGTGCTGGTGAAGCCGGCGGAAGGCGTTTCCACCGCCGCGGCGTATCAGCGCTTCGACGAAACCCCGTGCTCTGTATCCGCAGAGGTGCTCGCCCACGACTTCGCTGCTGCTCGTGCCGATGACGTGGCGTTTGCCAACAACCTTGCTCCCGCGGCCGAGGTTCTGCTGCCCGAGCTGGCCGACATCCGCGCATGGCTCGCCGATCAGGTGGGGGAGGCCAATGTGCTCCTCTCGGGCAGCGGCTCGGTCACCTTTGCCCTCGTGGACACCTTCGCCGAGGCCAGCCGCATCGCCACGGCTGCCACGGCCCACGGCTGGTGGGCGCGCCCGACGAGCCTCTCCGGCCTGCGCGCCGCCGTCGTTCCGGGGCGGTAATCATGGGTTTTCTCGCTCGCCTTTCCCGCGTCGTCCCTTTGCTCATCATCATGGCGGTGGCGGCGGGGCTCATCTACGTGGTGGTTACCTACCGCCATTCTCCGGCTCGCGCCAAAGAGGTGCTCATCAAAATCTTCACCTGGTTTAACGGCATCGTCGTCGGCTTTTTCGCCCTGGTGTCGGTGTACGCCTTTTTCGACGATGCTCCGGCGGTGCTCGACCTCTCGCTCAGCTTCATGATCGTGGGTCTTGTCGGCCTCCTCATCACCCGCATCGCCAACTGGCGCTTTCTCAAGCACAACCCCAACTACCGCAAAAAGCGCCTCGCCGCCACCACCCGCCGTCGCTGGCCATGGGGGAAATAAAAAACTCCCTGTAGGGAGTTCGAGAAAAGGCAAAGTGGCGGAGGAGTAGGGATTCGAACCCTAGATGCCCTTGTGGGGCATACTCACTTAGCAGGCGAGCACCTTCGGCCTCTCGGTCACTCCTCCGCGTAACAATGCATCTTACCCGAGCGCTCCGGTTTCTGCAACGAAAATATTCCTCGTTGCTCAAAGAATCCTGCTGATTTGCGCACAGGTCGATGGGTTCTGGCGATGCCGCGGCGTCTCGGCGCGCCGGAATCGATCGCTTGGGCGAGAGCCGCCGACGAAGCGGGCTATTTCTGGTACCCTGTTCACGAAGGAAAACGCGCAGGCCGCTGAGGCGTCTGCGCACATTGCCAGGGAAAGGAAACGCGCATGATCGGTCGCTACACTCGTCCGGAAATGGGTCGCATCTGGGAACTTGAGAACAAATTCGCCATTTGGAAGGAGATCGAGGTTCTGGCCTGCGAGGCCCAGGCCGAGCTCGGCCAGGCGGGCATCACGCGCGAGGAGGCCCAGTGGATCCGCGATCACGCCGACTTCACCGTTGAGGAGATCGACGAGATTGAGAAAGTGACGAATCACGACGTCATCGCGTTCACCACCTGTATGGCGGGCTACATCGACGCCGACATCCCCGAGGGCGCCGACAAGCCTTCCCGCTGGGTGCACTACGGCATGACCTCCTCCGACCTGGGCGACACGGCCCTGTCCTATCAGGTCACGCAGGCTTGTGACATCATCATCGACGACATCAAGCGTCTCGGCGAGACCTGCAAGCGCCGCGCCTTCGAGTTTCAGAACACCCTGTGCGTCGGTCGCACCCACGGCATTCACGCCGAGCCCATGACCTTCGGCATGAAGTTCGGCAGCTGGGCCTGGGCCTTGAAGCGCGCCCTCACGCGCATGGAGGAGGCCCGCGCCGTGGCCGCCACCGGCGCTATCTCGGGAGCTGTGGGCACCTACTCTTCCATCGATCCCTTCGTGGAGCAGTACGTCTGCGAGAAGCTGGGCCTTACTCCCGACCCGCTTTCCACCCAGGTGCTCGCTCGCGACCGCCACGCCCAGGTGATGGCCGCGCTGGCCGTGACCGCCTCCACGCTTGAGTCCATCGCCATGCAGGTGCGCCTGCTGCAACAGTCCGACGTCATCGAGGCGGAAGAGCCGTTCGCCAAGGGGCAGAAGGGCTCCTCGGCCATGCCCCACAAGCGCAATCCCATCACGGCCGAGCGCGTTTGTGGCCTCGCCCGCGTGGTGAAGGCGAACGCCCAGGTGGCCTTCGACAATGTGGCCCTGTGGTTCGAGCGCGACATCTCGCACTCCGGCGCCGAGCGCGTGGTGCTGGCCGACAGTTTCACGGCGCTCGATTACATGTTCGGGAAGATGCAGTGGATGCTCGACGGCCTGCAGACCTACCCGGCCAAGATGGAGCACAACCTGTGGCGCACGAAGGGCCTCATCTTCTCCAGCAAGGTGCTGCTGGCGCTCGTGGACGCGGGCATCTCCCGCGAGGACGCCTACGTTATCGTGCAGCGCAACGCCATGAAGGTGTGGGAGGACATCCAGAACGCCGTGGACGGCCCCACCTACCGCGAGCGCTTGGAAGCTGATGACGAGGCCATGGCCCTGCTTAGCCAGGAGAAGCTGGACGAGATCTTCGACCCCTGGGACTTCCTCACCCGCAAGGACGTGGTCTTCGACCGCCTGCAGGAGCTGGAGTTCTAGTCGGGTATCGGCATACCTATATGGAAGGCCCCTGGCGCTGATTGTGCTAGGGGCCTTCTTTGTACGAACAAATGCTGAAAGAGGCGTCTACTGCGCAGCGGGGGCGGAGGTGTTGCCGGTGAGCATGTCGATGCCTTGGGCGAGTACCGAGGCGTCCATGGCGCCCATGTAGGCGCCGATGATGTTGCCCTCGGCGTTAATGAGGTAGGTCTGCGGAATGGAGCTCACGCCGAAGGCCGAGGCGGCTGAGTTGTTGGCGTCGAAGTAGCACGGGAACGTGTAGTTGTTCTCGGCGAGGAAGGCCTTAGCGCTCTGCTCGGTCTCGCCGTTCATGCCGGTCATGTTCACGATGACGAACTCCACGTCGTTGCCGTGTTCTTCCCAGGCAGACTGGATGTCGGGCATCTCGCTGGCGCAGGGGCCGCACCAGCTGGCCCAGAAGTTCAGCAGCACCGGCTTGCCTTTGAAGTCGGCCAGAGTGAGGGTCGCTCCGTCGGCGTCGGTCATGGTGAAGTCCGGGGCCGGGGTGGTGGCTGCGTTGGCGCCGTTGCCGTCACCGGTATCGTCGGAAACGTCGGCGTCGGCGGTGGCATCTACCTCGGTTTCTTGGACGGCATCGGTGCCGGTAGCTTCTATCTGCTTGTCATCGACCGTCGGCGCCAGGACGCTGTAGGCCACGCCCGCGCCGATGAGCAGCACGGCAAAGACGACCGCGGCTACGATGACGCCCACGTGCTTCTTGCGGTCGGCCTTCTCTCCTTCGGGGGTGGCAGCGTTGGCTTTCTCCTCTGCTTCCAAAGCCGCCAAGCGCTCGCCGATGACCTCGCCTCGCTGCTCGGCTGCCGAAGATTCAGATGCCGCGGGGGTCGCGCTTGCCGTTGCCGGAGCGCCCTTCGTCGTTGCTTGTCCGCCAGCATCGGGAGTCTGCTCGTCGGCCGCGATCTCCGTCTCAACCGGAGTTCCGGCGTCGGTCGGCGTCTTCTCGTTCTCGCTCATGTTCGAACCTTTCTCCTTCGGGCCGGGTTCCACCGGCTAGCTCAGCAGGCGCAAGAAGCCGCCGAGCAGCCCCGTCGCCATGAGCACGCCCACGGCGACCAGAAACCAGCCGCATACCTTGTTAATGATATCGTAATGTTGCTTGATGACGGCAAAAGCGCCCTTCAGCTTGTCGATGAGCACGGCAGCCGCCACGAACGGAATACCGAGGCCGGCCGAGTAGCACAGAAGCAGGATAACGCCCTGCGCCACCGATGCCTGCTGCGAGGCCAGCATGAGCGCCGAGCCGAGGAACGCCCCCACGCACGGCGTCCATCCGATGGAGAAGATGACGCCGAACAGCACCGAGGAGAAGAATCCCAGCTGCCGTCCCGCCAGCGGGTTCTTCGCGCCGTGAAAGAGGTTGATCTTGATGATGCCGAGAAAGTACAGTCCGAAGGCGATGACCACCAGGCCGCACACCACGTTGACGGCACTTTGATACTCGATGAAGAACGCGCCCACCGACGAAGCCAAAGCTCCCATAGCGATGAACACGCACGTGAAGCCGAGCACAAAGCCGAGGGCGTTGCGCAGCACCACCGAAGTGCGCACCTCCTCGCCGGCGGCGAAGTAGGTGACGTAGATGGGAATCATGGGAAGCAGGCACGGCGACACGAAGGTGATGATGCCCTCCAGAAAGGTGATGAGATAGGTCACAAATCCTCCTCCTGCTTCGATCGCCGTTTTGCGATATCTCGCATTATTCCCTATTTGCGAGCGGCGTGCCTCCGTCTTCACAGAAAGTGAAGTGACCGTTACGTGCTTCGGCATCGTGCGGTGGCCCGTTGCCGCAAGGCGTTTCTGGCGCTATGCTGGTGGGCGTAAGTGAAATTGCGAGTGCGTGCGCGATTGGCTCGAAGGGACTGCGTCGTTCGAGGGGATTGCGTTGTTCGAAGGGAAGTAGTGTGACTGCTCTGGTTGATTCCATCACCCGCCGCCGTTTTGTCTGGCTGGCGGCTTTGACTGGCGGAAGCCTGGCGTTGAGCGGTTGCGCGGGCGACGGATCGAACGGGACGGGCGGATCGACCGGGGTGGACGGTTCGGGCGGCGAAGGCGCTGGTGACGGTCAGAATCCCGAAGACGCCGCAGTCGCCGCGCGTGCTGCTGTGGACGAGCGCATCGGCGCCATGACGCTCGAGCAGAAGGTGGCCCAGCTGTTTATCGTGACGCCGGAAGCGCTGGTGGAAGGCGTGTCGCAAGTCACTCAGGCCGGCGACATGACTCGCGAGGGAGTAACGGCCCATCCCGTGGGCGGCATCGTCTACTTCGCTCAGAACTTGCTCGACCCCGAGCAGACGACGACCATGCTCGCGAACGTCAAGCAGTTCTACGCCGACGCCGGAAATGTGGCACCCTTCATTGCTGTCGATGAAGAGGGCGGCACCGTCGTGCGCGTCGCCGACAATGAGGCCTTCGGGGCTCAAGATGTGGGCGACGCCTCGGCCCTCGGCAGCGCCGGCGACACCGAGGCGGCCAAGCGCGCCGCCGAGCAGATCGCCGACTACCTGATGCCCCTTGGATTCAACCTGGATTTCGCTCCCGTGGCCGATGTGGTGGATCCCCTGCGCAGTGACACCATGGGCCTGCGTTCGTTCTCGAGCGACGCCGCCGTGGCCGCCGACATGGTGCGGGCCGAGGTGGAGGGCTTCCGCGACAAGAAGATGCTCTGCTGTGCCAAGCACTTCCCGGGCATTGGCGCGGCGGCCGGTGATTCCCACGAGGGCGCTATCACCATCGAGGCGACCAACGAGGAGTTGGAAACGGCGGACCTCGTGCCCTTCCGCGCGGCCATCGAAGCGGGGGTGCCCATGATCATGGTGGGACACGTGAGTCTGCCGAACATCGTCGGCGACAGCACGCCGGCCCCGCTCAGCTCGGCCGTCGTTCAGGGCATGCTGCGCGATTCTCTCGGGTACACGGGCATCATCGTCACCGACTCGCTTTCCATGGGCGCCATCACCGACTACTACACCCCGGCGGAAGCGGCGGTCGCGGCACTTAAGGCCGGCTGCGACATCCCGCTCATGCCTGAGCGCCTCGACGAGGCCTACCAGGGGGTGTTGAGCGCGGTGCAAGTGGGCGAGCTGACTGAAGAGCGCCTCGACGAGTCCCTCACCCGCATCCTTACCGCCAAACAGGAGTACTTCGGGTTGTAACAGCGATCGGGACGGGAGGGCCCCCGTGAAGCCCGCTGCGCGCTTTGTCCTCCTGCGAACGCGGCAAAAGAAACAGCGGAAGGAACGCACATAGGCCGGTACTATCCCGGCATCGTTGCTGCTGAAGTGGAAGCTGTTTCTTAACGGCCGCGTTCTTCGGAGGGCGCGCAGAGGTCTTCACGGGAGCCCTCCCGTCCCGATCGCGGACAAGCTAGAGCGCCCTTACGCCGCCGGTTCCCAAATGCGGACGAGGCAGTGCTTCTGCTGCTCGCCGCCGATGGGGGTGTAGTCCACGTTGCAATAAGTGACGGCCCGCGTGCCTACGTGCGTCGAGGCGAGGAAATCGTTGTAGTCGCCCGACCCCTCCTCGAGGGGCAGTTGCGCATAGCGCCGTCCCGCCAAATCGACGGCCACCACGAAGCTGCCGCCGCGCACCATGAGCCAGTCGCCGCACCAGCACGGTGCGGAAAGCGGGTTCGCCGCGAAATGGAACCAAGGTACCGCGCTGTAGGCCTCGGTGCCGGGATTGGCGCAGGCGACGGGAAGGTACGGTGCGGCATCGTCCGCCTCATCCGTCTCCGCAGCCGTCTCTTCCGCGTTGGCCGCCGTGAGCGAGACCGCCTCGGGAGCTTCCATAGGCAGGTAGGTGCCCAAATTCGCGATGCCCTCTCCGTAGTTGTAGATGCCGTCGAAGGCGAAGCTGAAGCCGGTCTTACCCCAGCTGCACTCCATGGGTCGCATGGATGAGGGCAAAACGCAGGCGTCGGTGACCTCGCCGGTGGCGGCGTCCAAGTGCGTGAGCTGGTAGTAGGTGCCGCTCGTGCGGGCACGGGGGGCCAAGGTGAGGCTGTCGCCGCAGGAGGTGGGCGCGCAGGCCATGCGCCCTTGGGAGGCGTATACCATCTGGACGTTGGCCGTGCCGAAGGCAGCACGCTTAAGGAGGGAGTCCTCTACGCGCGCGTTGCCGTCCAGTTGCGGAAGACGCTGCCAGAAGGCGAAAGCGCCGGCCACGGCCAAGGTGGGCATCTCCCAGTTCACGTCGCCCTCGTCGAGCAGCTGCGGCTCGCCCAACGTCGTGCCGGAAAGCGGCGCCGCGTACACGCGCCAAAGGCTGTCCAAAATGTCGGCCTCGGTCCAGATGACGCCGGCGGCATTGGCGCGCACGTCGTAAATCTCGAAGCCTTCGGCCTCGCCCACGGCGTGCTCGAGGATAGTGGTGCACTCGGCGGAGACCAGATCGAGCAGCCCCACCTCGGCCAGGGGCTTGGCGGTTTCCGTGGGAAGCAAGCAGGCGGCGACGGCGTCGTCGCTGCACCAGACGAGCGTGCCGAAGGGCAGCTTCGCCGAGCCGGCAAGCGTGACGGCGTCCTCGTAGCTTTCCATCTTTTCCAGGGAGCTCTGGGCCGTAACGGCGCCTTCGGGCACCTTCAAGGTTTTCAGGGCATCGTCATCGTTGGAGCGACCGGCAGCCCAAGCGGCCCCGCCGCCCACGGCGGCCAATGCAGCCACGCCGGCCACGCCGTAAAGAAAGTGACGGCGCGTCAGCAGAAGCTCATGGCCCCCGGGCAGGGAGAGGGATGTGGGTTGTTTTGTAGCAACGCGCCGCGTGGGCGCGGATCTTCTCTGTGGCATGGGGCTATTGTGTCATTTCGCATACACCTCGGCGACCGTATGGAGCCAAACGCTACAATAAACGCAAACACGACTACCGGGCTGATATATGTGCCAGCTGCAGATAAAATAGCAGGTCAACACAGATTTAAGCTTGGGCATCCTAGAAACTGCAAGCGAGTATGCAAGGAGCACATTCCATGAGCAACGAAACGCGACGCATTCTTCTGGTTGAAGATGAGAAGGCCATCCGCGATGCGGTGACCGCCTACCTCGAGCGCGAGAACTACTGGGTGACCGCCGTCGGTGACGGCCAGGACGCCCTGGAGGAGTTCCAGAAGCACCATTTCGATCTGGTCATTTTGGACCTCATGCTGCCCCGCGTGCCGGGCGAGCGCGTCTGCCGCGTCATCCGCGACACGTCGGATGTGCCCATCATCATGCTCACGGCCAAGGGCGAGGTGGAGGACCGCATCATCGGTCTGGAGCTGGGCGCCGACGACTACCTCGTGAAGCCCTTCAGTCCCCGCGAGCTGGTGGCCCGCGCCCGCGCCCTGCTGCGCCGCGTGCACGCCGATTCCGAGCCCCAGCGCGAGGTGCTGGAGTTCGGCGAGCTGACCATCGACGTCTCCGGTCACAAGGTGCTCGTCTCCGGCGAGGAGATCGACCTGACAGCCAGCGAGTTCAAGCTGCTCACCACGCTGTCCCGCTACCCCGGTCGCGTGTACAGCCGCATGGAGCTCGTGGAGAAGGTGCTCGGCTACGACTTCGAGGGCTACGAGCGCACCATCGACTCCCATGTGAAGAACCTGCGCGCCAAGATCGGCGACAACCCGCGCAACCCGAAGTGGCTCCACACCGTGCACGGCGTGGGCTACCGCTTCGAGGATCCCACCAAGAACGGCCAGTAATCGCCCGTTCATTTCGCGTACTTGCCGCCGGAGCCGCTCGGCTTTGGTGTCCGCCGTCTGCTTCGAAGGAGTTCCATGACCGAGACGGAAGCAAAACCGCGCATTCTGGAAACCGCTGAAGAGGTCGCCCCACCGGCGGCCTCTTCGCCTTCTCCGGAACGCAAGAAGGAAAAGAAGCACCTGCGTTGGTCGAACCTGTCCTATACGACCCGCGTGACCTTGGCCTTCGCCCTCATCGCCGCCATGACCGCCCTTGTGGCCATCGGCGTGGTCTCCTTTGTGTGGGAGCAGCATTTCCGCACCTACACGGCCGACAACATGCAGACGCTCTGCGAGACCACGGCGAACCGCATCGCGGCCATTTACGAGGAGACCGGCGATTTGTGGAATCCCGAGACCACCCGCCCGGCCGCCCAGGCCACCGAGCTCACGAGCGGTGTGGGCGTGCGGGTGATCGACTTGAAGGGGAGCACCGTTTTCGACTCCTCCGTCATCATCGACGAGCAGCAGGGCGACGTGTTCACGTCCTTCGCACCTCAGGACCGCTCGCAGGCGGCCACGGCTTCCATCGTGCTTCCCGATGGCGAGAAAGTGGGCACCGTGCGCCTGTGGGTCTACGGCTCTGAGGCCCTTATGCGCCAGCCCGACCAGGAGTTCCGCGATAACTCCTACCAGGCTATGTTCATCGCCGGCGGTGTGGCCATCGTGCTTGCTTCCTGCATCGGCTTCCTCTTCGCGCGCAACCTGGTGTCACCGATCAACCGCATCATGAAGACGGCCCGGGCCATCGGCGACGGCGATCTGTCGGCTCGCACCAAGCTGACCGGCGAGGACGAGGTGGCGCGCCTCGGCGAGACCTTCGACGTCATGGCCGAGTCGGTGGAGAAGGACCGCGATTTGGAGCGGCGCCTCACCACCGATGTTGCCCACGAGCTGCGCACCCCGCTCATGGCCATCCAGGCCACGGTGGAGGCCATGATCGATGACGTCTACGAGGCCGATGAGGAGCGCCTGGTCACCGTGAATTCCGAGATCCAGCGCCTGTCGCGGCTGGTGAACGCGCTGCTGAAGCTGTCGCGCTTGGAAAACCGCGCCGAGCCCATGAAGGAAGAGGTTGTCAACGTCGGCGATCTCATCGCCGGCATCATCGCCACCCATGAGATGTTCGTGTCCGATTCCGGCCTCACCCTGGAGTACGACGCTCAGCCCGACGTCATGGTGGTGGGCGACGCCGACATGATCCGCCAGGCCACGGCCAACCTCATCTCCAACGCCGTGCGCTACACGCCGGAGGGCGGCCACATCACGGTGTCGGTGCAGAAGGGCGACATCATGGCCTCCATCGCCGTGCGCGACACCGGCATCGGCCTTACTAAGGAAGAGGCCCGCATGGTGTTCTCGCGCTTCTGGCGCGCCGACGCCGGCCGCAACCGCGAGAGCGGCGGTCTTGGCGTGGGCTTGGCCGTGGTGAAGGAGATCGTCGACCGCCACGGCGGCTGGGTGCAGGTGGAAGGCGAAAAGGACAAGGGCGCCTGCTTCACCATTCACATCCCCCTCTACGACGAGGCGGCCGAGAAGCACCGCGCCTTCGGCTCCGGCAAGAAACGCGCCCCTCACAAGAAGCAGGCCAAGACCGGGAAATAGCCCGGGGCCGGAAGCAGCCCGGGGCCGGAAGCAGCTCCGGGTCGGAAGCAGCCCCGGGCTGGTGGCGGCCTCGGGTCGGGCGTGGGCGCTAGGTGCGTCTCTGGTCGAGCGGACACCGCGTTTCTGGTCAAATGGAGCTGGCCGTGGGCCGGGCTTGCGAGCCTCGGGAAGGCCCGGGGCCGCTGTGGCGCCGTGCGCGGGAAGAAGGGCTGTGCGGCGTCGAGTTGCTCGCTTATGCTGAAACCGTCGCCATAGGGGCGCTTTACGGGTAGCAGGATGGAATAGGTGCTGCATGAACAGGAAACGGCTCCCTAGGGGGAGCCGTTTCGCTGGGGAGGGTGAAATGCGGTGACCTACAGGTCGCCGGCCAGGCGACGAGCGATGTGGCGACCTTGGGTGGAGGAGCGGCCGCAGGCCAGGCCCACCACATATTCGGGATAGGTGCCCGCGAACAGGCTGCCCGAGCAGTCGCCGGCGGCGTAGAGGCCTTCAATCACGACGCCTTCGGTGTTCAGCACCTGCATTTCCTCGTTGATGGTCAGGCCGTCGATGGTGGTGAGCAGCGAGCCGCCGTACCAGCATCCGTAGAAGGGCGCCTGGCGAATGGCGGAGAGACGGTAGGCCTCCTTGCCAAAGTCCTCATCAGCTTGAGCATCGAACAGCTCGTTGTAGCGGTCCACCTGGGCAAGGAAGTTCTGCTTTGCCTCGCCGGCGAAACCGAGCATGTCGGCCAGCTCCTCGAGGGTGTCGGCCTTCTTCATGATGCCGGGCTCCAGAGCCGCAGCGCACAGCTCGTCGACGCTCGCTCCCTTGCGAATGCGGTCAGTGGTGAGTCGCGCGCATCCGGCCTGAGCGAAGCGGTCGATGTCGGCGGGAGCGTTGCCGTCGAAGACCTGGCAGAAAACACCGCCCGGCTGCAGAGCGCTCGCATTGCAGATGTTGTCATAGGGCAGCGACTCGTTGGTGAAGCGCACGCCGTTGCGGTTCACGGCCATGAAAGGCTGGCTTCCCATATTCAGCTGAACGATGGTGCCGGGGAAGATAGCGTCCTCGCCCGAGCCGATGTATCCGGCGTCTACTCCCACGTCTACCGCGCCGCGGTTGAAGATCATGGGGCAGGGTACCTCGTCCATGGTCGCGCCAGCCCACAGGGCCGTCTTGATGCCCGAACCGTCGCACATCAGGGAATAGCTGTTAGCCGTCACGCACCGGGGAACGTTGGGCTGCAGGGCCTCGATCATAGTCGGATTGGCCGCGTAGCCTCCGGTGGCCAGCAGTACATTAGCGGCATTGATCTGCACGTAGCCGTCTTTGGTCTTGAAGATGGCTCCAGTCACCTTGGTTCCTTCCCCATCATGGACGAGCTTCACGAGCTCATGCTCGAAATAGATGGTATGGCCGGCTCCTTCGATGTACTGCTGATACACATTGTTGCGCAGATCGCCGGTATAATAAGGAGCATGCATGTGGTTCACTGTGGGAGCGAAGTAGCCATGGTCGGTTAGGTCGGGGGCGATCTCCAGATAGACGGTTTTGCCCGTGGCCTTCTGCACAAGATCGTCCACCCATTCAAAGCACTCGGCGGATTCGTCAAGCCACACCTTCAGCACCGAGCGGTTGGTGCGGCCGTTGGAATAGCGGGCGATCTCGTTCATTGTGCGGATCTTGTCGACTTCCTGACCAGCCTCTTTGGTGTACTTCGTGTTTACGGCGCCGAAGTATTCGCGCGTATCCTGTACAGCGGTGTTCTTGTCGCAGACAATGAAGTCGAGGTCCAAATCGGTGGCCGTGGCCGCGGCAGCCAAACCCGCGCAGCCGGCACCGATGATGAGCAGGTCGGTGTCTTGGGCTGAGGTGATCTCGCTTTCCTCAACGGTCGGCTCTGCGCCAAGCCAGCTGGAGTTGCTCTCGCTGTCGCCGGTATCGGAAAGCGCGGCGCTAGGTGTTTGGGGCGCGCAGCCGGCGAGGGCGGCCACTGATCCGAGTGTCGCGGCGGCACCGAGGCCGAGGAATGAACGGCGAGAAAAATCCTTCGTCATGATAACCCTCCTGTGGTTCATGGTTGGGGCGCTTCCGGCGCACCCTCCGATTGGGAGCGACGGCTGCCCTTGTTGGGATTCAGGGGGTTGCCGCCGCCTTGCCTATCATGGCAAAAAGGCGGCCAGGCATCTTCCTTCCCTGCAAGGGAGATGGCTCACCCGCAGCGGGTGAAATCGCTCATCGTGGCGGGAAAGCGCCCCGCTTGCCCTTCGGGGATTCTGCTTGGAGCTTATAATGGCGCCGAGGAGGGAACATGATTAACGCCTTTGTTCGCATACGCTCTTGGCTGATCGCCTGCACTGCCCTTGTGCTATATGAGTTGGCCCGCTGGGGTCTGAGTTTTTGGATTTATCCGACGTTTCATTCCGTCTTCCCCCTTGCGCGTGAGATAGGTACGGCCTCAGAGGTCTTCGCCTGCTTCGCGCTCCTTGCTATTGTGATGAACTACAGCCGGGGCGCCTTGGTGCTGAGGGTGTCCCATTGCCTGACTCCGTTGTTGGTCGTTGCGTCTCTCGGGATGATGTGCGTCGCTATCTCAATGGGGTCTGTGACGCTTCTTGTGATTGGGGCCGTAGCTTATGGCTTGGCCGCGCCGTGGTTCTATATAGCGGCCAGCGCTGTGCTCATCGAGTTGAGCCCCGAAAAGGCGCTCCTTGCCGTTGGGACGGCGGCTGTGCTGCGGTGTCTGATCTCCGTTGCCACGGAATTCGTTCTGGCCGATGCGGCCACCGGCTATTTGGTGCAGGGCATTATCTGCCTCGCTTGCCTTGGGGTGTCGTGGAACGCGGCGCGGAGCATTCCCTCCATGCTCGACAACGAGGCTCCCGGTGTCGCCCCCTTGTTCGTCAATCCCCGTTCGTACATTCCTGCGGGGCATCCGCTGTTTACGTCGGTGGTGCTCTTGGGCGCCGTGCGCGGTATCGCGCTCACATACGGTTCAATTGCCAGCGTGCCGGTGCAGATGCCCCTCAACATCTTTCCGCTCGTGCTCATAATCGGGCTGTCGCTGCTTGCCCTTCGTCGCAGTCGGGCGCTGGACACGCTGTATCTGGGGGTGATCGTGTTGGTGCTCGCGGGCTTGACGCTTTTCTGCCCGACGCTGCTCTCGGCGCCTCGCTCGCCATTTGTCCAGCAGATACCTAATGTGCTGTTCAGTTCGGGTGCCGATTGTCTTGTTGCCCTGGCCCTTCTGGTGTCCAGCGCCATCGGGCGTCGCAACCCCGCAGACTTCTTTCGCATCGCGGCGCTCTACGAGGGCAGCATCTGCCTGGGTATTCTGGGCGGCGCTACCGTGGGGCACGGTCTCAACCTGCTGCTGCCCCGACATCTTGAGGCGGTGGCATGGGGGTTCTCTCTGGCTGCTGTGGTTTTTGCCTGCTACAACTTCCTCTTGCTGCGCTCCTTCAGTTTCGACGACGTTGTCTCCCACGTGCGCCCGGTGGATACGCCGCGCATCGTGCCTCCTTCGGAGTCCTTCGATGAGCGCTGCCGTTCCATCGCCGAGTCCTTTGCGCTCACGCCGCGCGAGGCGGAAATCCTGCAATTCTACGCGCGTGGGCGCAGTACGGCGGTGGTTCAGGAGGAACTAGTGCTGTCGTACAACACCGTGAAGACCCATGTGCGGAATCTCTATAGGAAAACCGACGTGCACTCGCAGCAAGAACTCATCGACCTGGTGGACAGCTGGCCTTGCCAAGGGGAGTAGGCCTCTGCTATTGGTTTCGATGCGGGAAGAAGGGGCGGCGGCGCAGCGAATCGTTCGCTTATGCTGAAACCGTCGCCGTAGGGACTCTTGTAGGGGGAAGAACCCGTTTTCTGTGCCATAATGAACGGTACGCAAAAGTGCGCCCGAAGTGCAGGTTTCGGGCGGGAGCCGAAGGGTGGCGGCCGCAGGCGCGGATGGGGTAAGCCCAGGCGCGCGGGGCCGGCATCGGGCTCACTTCAGGAGAAAGGGCATCCATGGCGGGAATCGACATTACTCCCGACGCGCAGGGCAAGGTGCGCGATCTGTACGATTTGGGCGACAGGCTGCTGCTCGTGGCCACCGACCGCATCTCGGCCTTCGACTACATTCTGGAAGACGAGATCCCCTACAAGGGCCAGGTGCTCACCCAGCTCTCCAAGTTCTGGTTCGATCTGCTCGACGGCGTCGTGGAGAACCACCTCATCTCCACCGACGTGGCCGACCTGCCCGAGGAGTTCCAGCCCTACGCCGACTATCTGCGCGGTCGCTTCATGCTAGTGAAGAAGGCCGACATGTTCCCCGCCGAGTGCATCGTGCGCGGGTATCTGGCTGGTAGCGGCCTGAAGGAGTACAACCGCGAGGGCACCGTCTGCGGCATAGAGCTGCCCCAAGGCCTCGTGAACTCCTCGAAGCTGCCCGAGCCCATCTTCACCCCCTCCACCAAGGCCGAGATTGGCGACCACGACGAGAACATCTCCTTCGAGCGCCTTACGGAAATCCTCGGGGAAGAGGATGCCACGGCCCTGCGCGACTTGGCGTTGAAGGTATACACCACCGCCGCCGACCACGCGGCCGAGCGCGGTGTTATCATCGCCGACACGAAGTTCGAGTTCGGCCGTCTCGGTGACACCATCATCTTGGCCGACGAGGTACTCACCCCCGACTCCTCGCGCTTCTGGCCCGGCGATACCTACGAGGAGGGCAAGGACCAGCCCAGCTTCGACAAGCAGTTCGTCCGCGATTGGCTGACGGCCCATTGGGACAAGACCGGGAACCCGCCGCGCCTTCCCCAGGAGATCATCGACGCCACGTCCGCGAAGTACATTCAGGCTTACGAGACCATCACCGGCAAGAAGTTCGACCCCGCGACGTTCTAGCGCCGCCCGCCCGCAAAACCCGCCGTCATTCTGAGCGAGCGGAGCGAGTCGAAAAATCTCGCGAGATCTTTCGACTTCGGCCTTTCGGCCTGCGCTCAAGATGACGTGAACTGAAGGAGAGAGATGTCCCAACGCAACCCCATGAACGAACGCTACACCTCCGAGGAGCGCACCGGCACAACGCGCAAGTCGGCCGCCTCGGCCAAGCCCAAGGCCAAGGCCGCCGCCTCGGTCACCGTGAAATCGGCGAAGAAGACGCCCGAGCAGCGCAAGGCCGAGGAGAAGGCCGCCCGCAAGGCCGCCGCCGCCAAGCAGCGCGAGGTGGAGCGCAAGTACTACAAGCCCGACACGCCGCGCTACAAGCGTCTGCGCCTCATCTGGTGGATCCTGCTCATCGCGGCCATCGGCTGCACGACCTTGAGCTTCGTCGGCCAGCAGTCGCTGCCGCCTCAGGTGGCGGTTGTGACGCTCATCTTGGCCTACGTGTTCATCATCGCCGCTTTCGTGCTCGATTTTTGGAAGATCAAGAAGGAGCGCGTGGCCTACCAGGAGCGCATGCTGGCGCTTGAGGAGAAGAACGCCAAGGCCGAGAAGCAGGCGCGCCGCGTGCAGCAGGCCAAGCAGGTGAAGGCGAAGGGGTCGGGGAAGAACCAGAACCGCCATGCGGCCCAGAAGAAGGCTGGCGAGGCCGATGGGGATGCCGATGCCGCCGATGCCGGCGAGTCCGACGAGCCTCCGGTGAAGCCGGCCCGCCGCGGCCTGTTCGGCAGCGGCTTCCGTCTGTCGAACCGTGAGAAGATGCAAGCCGAGAAGAAGGCCGCCAAAGAGGCCGAAAAAGCTCAAAAAACCGAGTAGCACCTACCGTAGGGGGCGACCTCGGTCGCCCCTTCTCAAGTGAGGTGACTCCACTTGGTGAGGAGCGACCGAGGTCGCCCCGTACGGGGGGGTCAGTTGAACTAAGGTCCACCCCTATGGAAAAGTTCGAGCGCTCATTCCTTGAAGAGAGAGGCACATCCATGGTATCTCGCGTCTATGTTGAGAAGAAGCCCGGGTTTGATGGCGAGGCTCGCGCCCTGGCAGCCGAGCTGCGCGACATCGTCGGCATTTCGGGGCTGACCGGCGTGCGCCTGGTGAACCGCTACGACGTGGAAGGCGCGAGCGAGGAGCTGTTCGCCGCCTGCGTGCCCACGGTGTTCTCCGAGCCGCAGTCCGACACCGCCACCTACGACCTGCCCGATGCCCCCGGCGCGGCCGTGTTCGCCGTGGAGTACCTGCCCGGCCAGTTCGACCAGCGCGCCGACTCGGCGAGCGAGTGCATCCAGCTCATCAGCCAGGGCGAGCGCCCGGATGTTCGCTCGGCAGTGGTGTATTACCTGGAAGGCAACCTGACCGACGCTGACGTGGAAGCCGTGAAGCGCTACGTTATCAATCCGGTGGAGGCTCGCGAAGCGTCGCTTGAGCCTCGCGACACCCTGGCCATGGCCTTCGAGCGCCCGGCCGACGTGGAGGTCATCGAGGGCTTCACCGCCTTTTCCGATGACGAGCTGGCCCGCTTCATCGACGAGCGCGGCCTGGCCATGGATCTGGCCGACATCCAGTTCTGCCGCGCCTACTTCGCTGAAGAGGGCCGCGATCCTTCCATCACTGAGATCAAGATGATCGACACCTACTGGTCGGACCACTGCCGCCACACCACCTTCGGCACCGTGCTCGATGACGTGGAAATCGCCGACGCCAACGTGCAGGCCGCCTTCGACCGCTATCTGGAGCTGCGCCACGAGCTCGGCCGCGATGAGAAGCCGGTCTGCCTCATGGACATGGGCACCATCGGCGCGAAGTGGCTGAAGAAAGAGGGCATTCTCACCGGGCTCGACGAGTCCGAGGAGATCAACGCTTGCACCATCAAGTGCAAGGTGGATGTCGATGGCGAGGAGCAGGACTGGCTGTACCTCTTTAAGAACGAGACCCACAACCACCCCACCGAGATCGAGCCCTTCGGCGGCGCGGCCACCTGCGTGGGCGGTGCCATCCGCGACCCCCTCTCGGGCCGCTCCTACGTGTACCAGGCCATGCGCGTCACGGGCGCGGCCGACCCCACGGTGCCCGTGGCCGATACCATTCCCGGCAAGCTGCCCCAGCGCAAGCTCGTGACCACGGCGGCGGCCGGTTACTCCTCTTACGGCAACCAGATCGGCCTGGCTACGGGCCAGGTGCATGAGCTGTACCACCCCGGCTACGCCGCCAAGCGCATGGAAATCGGCGCGGTGGTGGGCGCTACGCCGGCCGATCACGTGCGTCGCGAGACGCCGGCGCCGGGGGATGTGGTGGTGCTTCTCGGCGGCCGCACGGGCCGCGACGGCATCGGCGGCGCCACAGGCTCTTCCAAGGCCCATTCCGTGGAATCTTTGGAAAGCTGCGGGGCCGAGGTGCAGAAGGGCAACGCGCCGGTGGAGCGCAAGATCCAGCGCCTGTTCCGCCGCGGGGATGCCTGCCGCATGATCAAGCGCTGCAACGACTTCGGCGCCGGCGGCGTGTCGGTGGCTATTGGCGAGTTGGCCGACGGTCTGGACATCAATCTGGACGCCGTGCCCAAGAAGTACGACGGGCTCGATGGCACGGAGCTTGCCATTTCCGAGTCGCAGGAGCGCATGGCCGTGGCGCTGGCGCCTGAGGACGTGGACGCCTTCATCGCGCTGGCCCACGAGGAAAATCTGGAGGCCACGCCGGTGGCCGTAGTCACGGAAGAACCGCGCGTGCGCATGCATTGGCGCGGCGACACCATCGTGGACGTGAGCCGCGAGTTTCTCGCGAGCAACGGCGCGCCGAAGCATGCGGCGGTGGCCGTGCCCGCGCCGGCCGACGAGAGCTTCGCCGAAAGCGCCTGCGACCGCGCTTTCGAGGCGACAAGCGAGCTGACCGACCCCGTGGTGGACGCCGTGTGCGACGCCGACTCGCTGGAAGTGTCCCTCGCGGCGCTCATGGGCGACATCAACCGCGCCTCGAACAAGGGCCTTGTGGAGCGCTTCGACTCCACCATCGGCGCGGCCACGGTGCTCATGCCCTTCGGCGGCGCGCGCCAGCTCACCCCGGCGCTCGCCATGGTGGCGAAGCTGCCGGTGCTCGGCGGCAAGACCACGACGGTCTCGGGCCTGTCCTGGGGCTTCAACCCGTATCTTTCGTCCTACGACCCCTATGCTGGTGCCTACATGGCCGTGCTCGATTCCGTGGCGAAGCTCGTGGCCACCGGCTTCGAGCGGGCGAACATGTACCTCACCTTCCAAGAGTACTTCGAGAAGCTGCGCCAGGATCCCGAGCGCTGGGGCAAGCCCATGGCGGCGGTGCTCGGCGCGCTCATGGCCCAGATCGATTTCGGGGTGGGCGCCATCGGTGGCAAGGACTCTATGTCCGGCTCCTTCGAGGACTTGGATGTGCCGCCCACGCTTGTGTCCTTCGCGACGGCCATCGGTGACATCGACCGCGTCACCTCGCCGGAGCTGAAGGAAGCGGGCGACAACCTCATCTGGGTTTCCTTCGAGGACGCGCTGGCGTCGAGCGTCTGCGCCGCCTTCGACGCGGTGGAGTACCTCATCGGTGCGGGTGTCGTGCGGGCCTGCGCGAGCGGCGCCTACGGCGGCTTGGCCGAGACGCTGGTGAAGGCGGCCGTGGGCAATGGCCTGGGTATCACCGTGGACGAGGACATCGACATGGGCCAGCTGTTCGAGCCGGCCTACGGCACGTTCGTGATCGAGCTGGCCGCCGGCGAGGATGCCCAGTCCGTCGTCACGCGTTTGGAAGATGCCGGGCTCGACGCCAACGTGGATGTGGTGGCACTCGGTCAGGTGACCAGCGCTTACGAGCTGGCGTGCGACGGCCAAGTGGCCGATCTCGCCGTGGTTCAGGAGGCGTGGGAACGCGGCAGCGGGATTGAAAGCGTGTTCCCGTACCGCACCTCGCCGGAAGAGCGCGCAGCGGCCGAGACGGTGCCCGCCATCAGCTTCGAAGGGGAGGCGGCCCCGGCCTACCACGGCCCGGCGCTGCTGGGCGACGCCTCCGGTGCTCCGCGCGTGGTCATTCCGGTGTTCCCCGGCAACAACTGCGAGTACGACTCCGCTGCCGCCTTCGAGCGGGCCGGCGCCGTGCCCACCGTGTACGTGGTGAACAACCTGACGCCCAAGGCGGTGGCCGAATCCACCGCCGAGCTGGCGCGTCTTATTCGGGCGTCCCAGATTGTCATGATTCCCGGAGGTTTCTCCGGCGGCGACGAGCCCGACGGCTCCGCGAAGTTCATCACGGCCTTCTTCCGCGCCCCGGAGGTCACCGAGGCGGTGCGCGATTTGCTGCAGGCGCGCGACGGCCTCATGCTCGGCATCTGCAACGGTTTCCAGGCGCTCGTGAAGCTGGGCCTGGTGCCCTTCGGCGACATCCGTCCCATGGACGCCGATTGCGCCACCCTCACCTTCAACAACATCGGCCGTCACCAGAGCACGCTCGTGCGAACGCGCGTGGCCAGCACGATGTCCCCCTGGATGAGCCGCATGGAAGTGGGCGAGATGCACACGGTGGCCATCAGCCACGGCGAGGGGCGCTTCGTGGCGCCGCAGCCTCTGCTGGATTCCATGATTGCGAACGGACAAGTTGCCACTCAGTACGTGGACGCCGCGGGGCAGCCTTCCATGGATTTGGCGGTGAACCCCAACGGGTCGGTGCTCGCCATCGAGGGCATCACGAGCCCCGACGGCCACGTGCTCGGCAAGATGGGTCACACGGAACGCGCCGGCGCGGGCCTGTACAAGAACACCTTCGGCAACACCTACCAGCCCCTCTTCGAAGGCGGTGTCGACTACTTCCGCACGAAGTAGTTACTGCCACAGCCTCACTTCGGGCTCCAACTGCACGCCGGTGGTTTCGTGGACGCGGCGCTGCACTTCGGCGATGAGTGCTAGCACGTCGGCGGCGGTGGCGTCGCCGGTGTTCACGACGAAGCCGGCGTGCTTCTCGGACACCTGCGCGCCGCCTACGCGCAGGCCTTGGCAGCCGGCCTCTTGGATGAGCGCCCCCGCGAAGTGGCCCTCGGGGCGCTTGAAGGTGCTGCCGGCGCTCGGCATCTCCAGCGGTTGCTTGCTCTCGCGGCGCTCGCGCAGCTCTTCTATGCGCGAGGCAATGGCGGCAGGGGAGTCGGCGCGCAGCTGCAGCGTGGCCCCGAGCACCACCCAGCCCTCGCGCATCATGCGGCTGGTGCGATAGCCCCAGTTGGCTTCCGCTGTCGGCACGTTCACGATGCTCCACGAATTCCCGTCGGGCACCAGGCAGCGTACTTCCACGGCTACGTCCGAGAACTGGCCCTCGTAGGCGCCGGCGTTCATGATGGCCGCGCCTCCGACGGTGCCGGGAATGCCGCTGGCGAACTCGTAGCCTGCAAGCCCGGTATCCCGCGCCACGGCGGCCACGGCGGCGTTCGTGGCCCCGGCCGCTGCCCGCACGAGGCCGCCGGGCAGCACCTCGACGTCCGCGAAATTATCCGCCAGCAGAAGCGTCACGCCGTCAAGTCCCTCGTCGGGCGCGAGCACGTTGGAGCCGAGTCCCAGCACACGCCAGGGAACCCCGCCCGCCTCGCAAGTCGACACGACGGCCGCCACCTCGTCTTCGGAGCGCGGCGTCACGAGCCATTGCGCCGGCCCCCCAATGCGAAATGTCGTATGCTCGGCCAGGGGCTCGTCAGGACGCACATTCTGCGAACCGACGATATCCCGAAGGCTCTTCTCGAAGTCCTGGGCGTTCACGGCTTGCTCCTCCTCAGCTGGATTACGGATGCAGAGGAGGTGCGGGATGCCCTGACCGAGCAAGTTCCGCAGCGAACAGAACAGGACTGAATGTCCTGTTCTGCAGAGCGAGGACTGTCTGAGCGAATCAGGGCGTCCCGCACCTCCGGTCGGCAAAGAGTTTCAAGCCCGTGTGTTCTGGGCCGGTATCCTCCGTTTATCATGCCGTGCGGGTTACCGTTGGTGACCCGCATGGCTCATTGTACTAGAATACGCCCATGACGAAATCGCTGACATATCCGCGCGATCGCCAAAGCGCTTCCGCCCATCGTTGCTCGCGCTTCGCACCCGCTTGCGGGCTCGCATCCGCATCCGCTTTTGGGCTCGCATCCGCACCCGCCCCAGTGGCCGCCCTTGCGGATGCTTCCGCACGCACGAAAGTGGGGCGCTAGGCCATGGCGCGCAGGGTTCCCGAGGTCAAGCCCACCTCGCCGGCGGCGGCCATCGTGCTCGTGCTGCTGTTCATTGTCTGCTTCATTATCGGCCTGTGGGTGCTTATGGCGCTCACGCGCATCGTGCTCGGTTAGGGGCAAGGACTATGTGGCAGCGATTCACCCCCTACGACTTGCGCGTTATCGGGCACTACCTGGGAACGCTCCTGTTGTTCTTCGCCGCGCTCATGGCCCTTCCCTTGGCGACGGCGCTGGTCTTTCAGGAATGGGAGCCGGCGGCGCGCTACCTCGCGGCAATCGGCATCACCATGGTCGCGGGCTGCAGTCTGCGTTTTCTGCGCATCGAACCCGGACGCCTCGATCGCCGTCAGGCGCTGGCGGTGACCGGTTTCGCCTGGGTTGTTCTCGCGCTGTTCGCCTCGTTCCCTCTGTACTTCTCGGGGCATTACATGACCTACCTCGATGCCGTCTTCGATGGCGTCTCCGGCCTGACCACCACGGGCGCCTCGCTCATCGTCGATTTGGATCACCTCTCCTACGCCGACAACATGTTCCGCTTCGCTATGCATGCCCTGGGCGGTCTCGGCCTTATCGTGGTGGCGTTGTCCTTCGGGCTTTTCGGCCGCGGCGGCGGCGCGTCGCTGTTTTCGTCGGAAGGCCGCAGCGAGCACGTGGTGCCCAACGTGGTGCAGACCACCCAGTTCATTGCTCGTATTACCCTGGTCATCGTTTCTGTCGCCACGGTGATCATCACGGCGTTATGCCTGTTCATGGGCATGGAGCCCACTCGCGCCTTCCTGAACGCGCTGTGGGTGTCTACCTCCGGGTTCGTGACCGGCGGTTTCACGCCCATGCAGCTTTCCATCATGTACTACCATTCCTTCCCCCTTGAGGCGATTCTCATGGTGCTCATGATTTTGGGCTCCATCAGCTTCGTCATTCACGCCGAGGTGTGGAAGGGGCGTCCGCTCCCGTTTTTCCGAGACATCGAGACGAAGACGATGGTGCTTTGGATCGGGGTCATGGCCTTCGTCTTCACGGCCACCCTTGCCCTGTCGCCCTTCGATGACATGCTCGCCCTCTTGCGCCGCGGCCTGTTCATGATCATCTCGGCGTTCACCACGACGGGCTTTCAGGTGGTCACCACCAACCAGATCACCACCGCTTTCAGCAATGGCGCTTTCCTCACCCTGGCGTTCATCATGGCCGTTGGCGGTGCTTCCGGCTCCACGGCCGGCGGCATCAAGTTCTCGCGCATGGGCATCATCTTCAAGTCCATCGTGTCGAACGTGAAGGAGACGCTGGCACCGGATTCGGCTCGCGTCGTCGTTTCCTACAATCACGTGGGCAGGCGCACCTTGACGCCGGAAATTGTGAAAGAGGCCATGACGGTGTTCATCCTGTACGTGATCACCTACGTTATCGGCGCGCTGGTGGGCATTGCACACGGGTTCGAGGCCATTCCCGCAATCTTCGAGTCGGTGGCCATGACGTCCAACGGCGGCATCATCACGTCGGTGGCGGGGCCCGGCATGGCGGGAACTCTCGAGCTGTTCTATATCTTCCAGATGTGGGCCGGACGCTTGGAGTTCATGACGCTGTTCGCCCTTATTGTGGAAGTGGTGGCCTCCCTGGTGCCGCGGCCTCGACCGAAGGAGCGCTCATGAGGCGGCGGGGTATCGCGCTTCTGGCGATCGCGCTCGCGGCGGTTCTGGCCGCGCCGGGCCCTGTGGCTTGGGCGACGGGGGCTGCCAACGGCGCCACGACGGCTTCCTCTGATGCCGGTGTGACCAACAAGGATGTGCCGACGGACGACACGGGCGTCGTAGAGGCCGGCGAAGGCGCTGGGAACGAAGGCGCTGGAAGCGAAGGCGCGGACGGCGGCGCGGTGCAAGGCGGAGGCGCCGAGGGCGAAGGCGCGAGCGGCGGCGCGACCGAGGGCGAAAACGGGGCCGATGGCGAGGACGGCCAGGCCGTCGTCCAGCCCGCGCGTCCGAAGCTTCCCGACCCAGTCTTCGGCGAGGACGTGAGCGAGGATAACCTCGTGAACCCCCAGCAAAAGCCCGACAGCTCTTTCATCTACGATACCTCCATCTCCGCTTTGCAGGAGGCCGATTCCTACCTGAACAACCAGACGGTGCAGGTGACGGGCGAGGTCATTGGAGACCGCATTCGCGCCGAGTTCGATCCCGGGTACAGCTGGATCGTCCTGCAGGGCTCCGATAGGGCTCACTCCGAAATCCCCGTGTTCATGGACACGGAGTCCACCGAGGTCATCGATACCTACGGAGCCTACGGCCGCAAGGGCACGACGCTGCAGGTGCGCGGCACCTTCCATCTGATCTGCCCGGAGCACGAGGGGCTAACCGACCTGCACGCCGACGCGGTCACCTTCGTGGAAAAGGGGTCGGTCACCGAGCAGCCTTTTGACATCGGCGCGTTTCTGCCGGGGCTTATGCTGGTCGCCATCGGTTTCATCATGCTCATCGTGTTCCACCAGATGAGGGAGGGGCAGCGCTGATGGCCGAGGCGCGCTATCGCGGCGAAGTGGTGAAGCTGGACCGGGGGTACCCGCTCGTGCGTTTGGAAGACGGCGAGCTTCTGCGCTGCGAGCACGCGACGGCCCTGGTGAAGGGGGAGCGCCGACGGGCCGTTATCGGGGACGTCGTGGAAGTGGCGGTGCCCCCGGCGCACGATAAGGGCGTCATCGAGGCCATAGCGCCGCGCACCCGCGAGTTCGTGCGCAAGGATCCCACCGAGCGCGCCGTGCCCCAGGTGCTCGCCGCCAACTTCGAGCGGGTCATCGTGGCCCAGCCCGTGGGCGAGGTGAACCTGCGGCGCCTCGAGCGCGAGCTGGTACTGGCCTTCGAGACGGGGGCCGAGGTGACCGTCGTGCTCACCAAGGCCGATCTGGCCGACGACGCGGCCACCCGGGCCACCGTGGAGGCCGTGCAGGCTCTGGCTGCTCCCGCGGCCGATGTGCTCGTCGTGTCCGAGGACGACCCGGCATCGGTGGAGGCCGTGCGCGCGCTTCTGGCGCCGGGCACCACCACGGTGCTCATCGGGCGCTCGGGGGTGGGGAAGTCCAGCCTGGTGAACATGCTGGTGGGCGCCGAGGTCTTAAGCGTCGGCGCAGTTCGCGAGGGGGATGGCAAGGGCCGCCACACCACGGTGAGCCGCGAGATTGTGGAGGTGCCCGGCGCCGGCCGCATCGTGGATATGCCGGGCGTGCGGGGCTTGGGACTGTGGGACGCCGAAGAGGGCATCGGCGCGGCTTTTCCCGATGTGGAGGCGCTGGCCGCGCAGTGCCGCTTCCGCGACTGCACCCACCACGAGGAGCCGGGCTGCGCCGTGCGCGCGGCTGTGGAATCCAGTGAGCTGACACCGGAGCGCTACGCGTCCTACCAGGCCCTTCAACAGGAGATGGCCGCCATGCGCGATCGTCGCGAGGAGGCGCGCCGCATGAACAAGGAGAAAGTGAGCGATACCAAGCGCCGCCGCGCCGGTGCGCCCAAGGGCGGACGACGCCGGCGATAACAGGGCGCGACTGCGACAATACCCCGTGTATGGGCGGGGTGGTCTTCGCCGTGCCGGCTCGTTCCGTTCATGACATTTTGCCTACCGAGATTGCCGCTGGATGCGAACGCGCTAAAATGATGTAACACTCTTCGACTGAACTCGAAAGGACCTCCATGAACCCCGTCGTCGTCATTCCCACGTTCATCTACCCCCGCCGCCACCGCGGAGGGGCCGATGTGGTGAGCACCTACGACCACCCCACCGCCCCCAACCAAGAAGGGGAGCTCGGCCGCTGCCTGGAGTCGCTGGCGAAGGTGGAGGGCCTGGGACTCGTGGTCATCCTCGTGTCCGCCGACGTGTCTTTGGAAGTGCAGGCGGCCGAGAAGGTGCAGGCCATCGCCAACCGCCATCCGGATGTGACCACGCTCGTCATCGGCGCGGCAGAGCTGGCGCTTATCGAGCAGCGCATGGCCCAGCAGAACATCGAGCGCCTCTCCAAAGAGATCGGCCTTCAAGGCTACGGCGCCATCCGCAATTTGGGCCTGCTCGTGGCCAACGTGCTCGGCTTCGACGCCGTGGTGTTCTTGGACGACGACGAGGTGGTCGACGACCCGAAATTCCTGGAAAAGGCCATGTACGGCCTCGGGAAGCTCACGCGCCAGGGCGTGCCCATCGTGGCGAAGACGGGGTACTATTTGAACGACCAAGACTCCTACCTCTCGAAATGGGAGGACAAGTGGTACAACCGCTTCTGGCAGCAGGGCCGCGCCTTCAACGAGTGGATCACCAAGGCCATGCGCGGCCCGCGTTTGTCGCGCTCGAACCATGTGTGCGGCGGCTGCTTGGCCGTCCACAAGGAGGCGTTCCGGCGCCTCGCCTTTGACCCGTGGATCACCCGCGGCGAGGATTTGGACTACATGCTCGACCTGCGCATGTACGGCTCGGATATCTGGTTCGACAACCAGTGGGTGCTGCGTCACCTGCCCCCGCGCACCGCAAGCGAGGGCACGCGTTTCCGCCAGGACATCTTCCGGTGGCTCTACGAGTACCGCAAGCTGGAATACTCCCGGGCGCTCATCGACCTTCAGCAGGTGAAGCCGGCCTCGCTCGAGCCCTACCCGGGGCCGTTTTTGGAGCCGGGCCTTCTGCGCCGCATTCGGCTTACGGCATGGATGCGCAGCTTCGGACGCCCCGACAAGAAGGCCTACCGCCTGGCCGCCAAGGCCGCCACGGGTGCGGCTTCGGCCTACGCCGAGGCCAACTGCGCGAAGTACTTCGAGTTCCAGTACGTCTGGCCCGAGGCCATGAATCGTCTGGAAAGCGACCAGCTGCTCTCCGAGGCCCTGGTGCGCTCGGCCATGCTGCGCGCCCAGGATGTGGCGGCCGCGGCCCCGGTCCCGGCTCCGGCGGCCGCGAACGTCTCGACGGGCGCCCCGGCTGCCGCGGACGTCGCGGCGGAGGTCGTCGCAGGCGAGGCTGCTGGTGTGACTCCTGCGGCAGCCGCG
>OLOG01000169.1_pt1 | contig 69043 bp, 68 predicted proteins | sample 1672351 | NCBI WGS metagenome assembly OLOG01 (sample SAMEA3136674, study PRJEB25190) | human gut metagenome | biome: human gut; feature: human-associated habitat; material: faeces | place: Austria | collected 2013 | reverse complement strand
CTGGATCCTTTATTCGATTATTTCGTTTTTCTCATATACAAAATGAACGACTACCCTTCAAATTAAAATTTTAATACGCGTGGAAGTATCTCCCCAGTTTCCTCCATTCGCTGAATCGTAGCTTTTTCCGCAGCAATCTTTTCTTCCGCCTTTTTCATAACACATTCCACCTCATCAGGTCGTATCACAACAACTCCATTGACATCAGCAACGATATAATCCCCAGGATTTACTTCGGCACCGCCACACACAACAGGAGTATTTAATTTTCCTTGCTGACATTTTCCAGCACTTCCAGGAACGACACATCTTGCAAAGATTGGAACACCAGCCTCTTCGCATCCTTCTTTGTCACGAAAAGCCCCATCGATCACAACACCTGCAAGCCCTTTCTTGGCAGCACAGATACTTCGATGATCACCCCAGAAAGAACCTTTGCAAAATCCTTTTCCAGCAACAACGATCACATCGCCTTCTTTTGCGTCAAGAATTGCATTTGGAATGATACCGCTGATTCCGTAAGGAGTATCTACAGGGTAAGCTCTTCCTACAATATTTTTATTGGTTACCTGACGCTTAATATGATAGTCCATGGTACGATAGCGGCCGTTACCAAAACCATCACATAACTCAGAAGTGGTAAATGTTTTTAATTTTTCAATAATCTGTTCAGATTCCATAATCTATCCTCCTATTATGATTAATAATTCTTCTATCATCATGATAACAATAAGCAAATGATATATAAAATTCTCAAAAATAATGATGCTATAAATAAATGGAATAATAAAAAATGGATATGACATTTGATAAATACAAGAGCCACCATTCTTTCTTGGAATAACGAAAAGGAATGGAACTATAATCATTGTGAATTAGATTTTAAGCGCAGTCCCTGTTATAGTTAAATTATCAAAAGGAAGTAAAAAATATCAAGAAAAACAAAGGGAAAGGTGATAATCATGCAGGCAACAAATACTGTAAAAACTTATGCAACAAGAAACATTTTTGGACCAATCATTTTCAGAATGACAGCAGATCCCAAGAAAGACTTTTCAAGAAAACAGATGGAAGAAGAAAAGAAACGTTTTGAAGTAATTGATGACTACATTGAACAGGCATAGCCTATGGAAATCAGAACAGGAAATCCATTTCGTGGAAGAGAAAAAGAAAAACTTGTGAGTTTTCTTAAGGAGCAGGATCTGGAATATGATGAAAATATTACATATTCCATGGTTTTAGAAGAAGATGGGGAGATTATTGGGACGGCATCCTCTCATAATAATGTTATAAAATGTGTCGCAATCTCCAAGGAACATCAAGGAGAGAACCTGCTTTCCACAATGTTTTCCCATCTTGTAACTCACATGTTTGAACAGGGAATCTACCATTATTTTGGATTTACAAAACCAAAAAATAAACGATTATTTGAAGGTGTCGGCCTTTATCCAGTTGCAGAAACTGACCACGTATTACTTCTTGAAAATGAACGAGACGGAATCAAAAAATACATGAAAAAACTTCAGGAAGAAACAAAGAAAGCCGAAGAAAATGGAATGGAGAACAAGGAGTCAGAGGAGATCGGAGCGATCGTTGCGAATTGTAATCCATTTACGAAAGGACACCGATATCTTGTGGAATATGCAGCGTCAAGATGTAAATATCTTCATTTATTTATTCTATCAGAAGAACAAGAATTTATTTCATCCGATGCAAGATTCCATATGGTTTCTGAAGGGGTAAAGGATTTGAAAAATGTGATCCTTCATCGAACATCGGACTACCTGATCTCTCCAGTCGTTTTCCCAACTTATTTTATGAAAGAAAAAGATCAGGCATTTACGATGAATTGTATGTTAGATATCGAGATTTTCCGTAGGCATATTGCGAAAAATCTCGGGATCACAAAACGTTTTGTGGGAAGTGAACCAAACTGTCAGGTAACAAATGAGTACAACCGATGTTTAAAGGAATATCTTCCACAATCAGGGATCGAAGTAGAAGAGATCAAACGACTTGAAATTGATGATACGCCAGTGAGTGCTTCAGATGTACGACGTGCATATCAAGAAGGTCGAATGGAAGATATCAAAAGATGGGTTCCAGAAACAACTTATCAATATTTATCAGAATGTAAAAAATAAATCAAAAATATAAAGAAAGGATGCGGTAGAAAATGGAGCAGGCAGATAGAAAACAGATATGGAACAGTCAGGTTTTGCTTTATGAAATGTTAGAGGCAAGAGAGAGCCGATACAAAAAGCAGAAAGAATTGATCCGAGAAGGAAAAGGAACATTAGTCTTTCTGATGCTCAATGTACCGGGTCCAGTAAAAGTAACAGCCCTGACTGATTGGGCATTTGAACAAGGAAAAGAGAGAATTACTTGTCGGCTCAAAGAATCCGGAATTACCATAAAGGAAGAAGAGACCGACTATAAAAAAACAGGATATGAGCTGTACATGATCGTCGATGCCGATGCGGTTTTTGTGAAAAAACAATTAGTCTCTATTGAAGAAGAAAATAAACTCGGTCGTTTATTTGATATTGATGTGATCAGTGTGGATGGCGATAAGATCAGCCGCATGGACATCTGTATGCCGCCAAGAAAATGTCTGCTTTGTGGGAAGACAGGACATGGCTGCAGCAGAAATAGAACACACAGCATCGAAGATATGACAGCTCATATCAATCAAATCATAAAAGAAGAGAAAGGGGAAAGAAATCATGCAGATTCAGGGAATACCAGAAGAGAAATTATTTGTGAAGATCGAATTTTGCATCCACAATGCACTGCTTAAGGAAGTTGGAACAACACCAAAACCGGGATTAGTTGACCTACACGATACCGGTGCTCATAAAGATATGGATTATGATACATTTGTCAAAAGTACCTATGCGATCAAACCATATATTCTTAGAATGGCTGTGGAAGGATTTCATTGGAATCATGAATTAAAAGATCTTTTCCCACATATCAGAGAGATTGGAAAACAGGCAGAGAAAGCAATGTTTCAGGCAACAGATGGTGTAAACACACATAAAGGCATCATCTTCACAATGGGAATCTTAGCAACAGCTGCTGGATATGAATTAAAAGCAAACGGTAATATTGATGTTATCAAAGTACTGGATACAGCAAAAGAAATGGTAGAAGATGACATGAATCGTGAACTGGAAGAAATGGTATACAAAGATCCAGAAACACATGGGGAAGAGATTTATTTCCAGTATGGAGTCAAAGGAATCAGAGAAGAAGCAAGAAGCGGGTTCCCAGTGATCCGAAACACTGCATACCCTAAGATGAGAAAATACAGAATCTGTGGCTACCCACAGAATCTATCAAATATAGAAGTACTGCTTCATATTATGAAACAGTTAACAGATACGAATGTGTTATCCAGAGGAAATATGGAAGAACTCTGGTGGGTACAAAACACTGCACAGAGTATCGTAAACAGAGGAGGAGTTTTCTCAGAAGCAGGAAAGCGTGCGATCGCAAGAATGAACAGAGACTGTATCCTCAAAAACATCAGTCCAGGAGGAGCTGCAGACATGCTGGCAGCAACCATTTTCCTGTGCCAGATGGAAGAAGAATTTACAAAATATGAAAATTAGGAGGAAAGCAAAATGTGTATAGGTTTTCGAGCTTTTTTAGATTTTGAAAGACCAGATCCAGAACTTGTAGAAAGTTATCGTGGAATTCCAAGTGCAAATATCGGAGACTGTGTCCGAAAAATGACTTGCATGTTTGATGGAATCCGTTCCTTTAATAAGAAACCATTAGTAGGAACTGCGTTTACCGTAAAAGTACCATCTGGAGATAATCTTGTCGCACAGATGGCATTGGATTATGCAAAACCAGGAGACATTATCGTTGTCGATGGCGCAGGATATACAGACAGAGCTTTAGTTGGCGGAATGATGTTAGCCTACGCTCAGGAAAGAAATTTAGGTGGTTTTGTAGTAAATGGTGCTGTCAGAGATTTAGATGACATCAAAAATAGTCCTTTGCCAGTTTTTGCAAAAGCCGTTACACCACTTGGTCCATACAGAGACGGTCCGGGAGAAGTCAACGTACCAGTTGTCTGTGGAGGACAGGTTGTTATGCCTGGAGATATTTTAGTTGGAGATATCGATGGAATTGTTGTTGTCCCAAGAAAAGATGCAGCAAAGCTGTTAAACGATGTTCATAAGAATCTTGAACAGGAACAACGAGAGATTAAACAGATGTTAGAAGGAACTTACACAGAAGAAGAACATCAGGAAATTTTTACAGGACAGTTCTTAAAACGAGGTGGAAGTTTAGAAAAGACTAGTTATTAATTAGGTAACTCTTTTTAAAGTTTATGTTTTATATGTTGGAAAAGATCCCATGGAGATATGATTTCATGGGTTTTTTTCTATCATAATGTCTGTGAACTGCTTTACTATAACTTGAAACTATGACAAACCGTTAATTATATATATTTTAAAAAATGATTTTGTGATGATATACTCTGTGTATAGCTTAAAAACAAGGCAAACAAAGGAGAACATCAGATGAGTAAATTAAAAGAGCCATTTCGATATGATTATGTAGGAAGCTTTTTAAGAACAGAAGAATTAAAGAAAGCAACAACACAATATAAAGAAAGTAAGATCACAAAAGAAGTATATGATAACATAGTAAATGAAGAAATCGCAAAATTGGTAGCAAAACAAAAAGAATTAGGTTATCATGTGATCACGGATGGAGAATTTCGAAGAACTTATTGGCATTTGGATTTTATGTGGGGATTTGAAGGCGTAGCACATGAACAGACAGGAAGTGGAGTACAGTTCGATGGAGAATTAGCTTCCTTAGAAGACACGTATCTGGTAGGGAAGATCAAAGCGAAAAAGCATCCATTTGTGGAGTATTTTAAATACTTAAAGCAGTTTGAAGATGAAAATACAATTGCAAAATATACAATTCCTGCACCAGCACAGATGTTTCAGCAAATGATCGTTCCAACAAACATTGAAACGACAAGAAAATATTATGCGACAAATGAAGAACTGATTCAGGATCTTGGTGTTGCATATCAGGATGTGATCAAACAGTTTTATGAAGCAGGATGCCGTAATCTTCAGTTAGATGACTGTACTTGGGGAGCAATCGTGGGAGATGCTGCAAAACAAAGATATAAAGCATTAGGAATTGATCTTGAAGATGTGAAGAAACAGCTGCTTACAGTGAACAACCTTGCATTAGAAGGAAGACCAGAAGATATGGTAATTACGTCACATATCTGTCGTGGAAATTATCATTCTACATTCTTCACAAGTGGTCCGTATGATACAGTTGCAGACTATGTATTTGCAAAAGAAAATGTGGATGCACTTTTCCTTGAATATGATGATGAAAGATCTGGAGGTTTTGCGCCACTTAAGAAAGTATCCGAAGACAAGAAAGTTGTTCTTGGACTGATTACAACAAAGAAACCAGATCTTGAAGATAAAGAAAAAGTGATCAACAGAATCAAACAGGCAACAAAATATATTCCGCTGGAACGATTATGCTTAAGTCCACAGTGTGGTTTTGCTTCCTGCGCAATTGGTAATAAATTAACAGAAGAAGAACAGTGGGCAAAATTAAAATTAGTGAAAGAAATTGCAGAGGAAGTCTGGGGAGAATAAAATTTTTGCACTCAAATAAGTAGTGTGTTTGCAAAAAAGATAAGATAAAAATGAAACAAGGAGGTACTGTTTATAAGCAGCAAACTTCCCTGTTTTATTTTTTGTATAAACAAATATTAATATTCTACAGATACCAAAAATAACCCTTGAGGTGGAGCGGTAATCCCAGCATCGGCGCGTTTCGTAGATTCCAAAGCCTTTGTAATATCTGCAGGTTTGATCTTTCCACATCCAACTTCAACTAAAGTTCCAGTAAGAATTCGGACCATGTTATGCAGGAATCCATTTCCCGTATAAGTAATCTGGATTTCTTTTTTCGTCTTCTTGATCTTGATATCATAAATCGTACGAATCGTAGATTTTTTTGTCTTTTTAATAGAAGAAAATCCCTTAAAATTATGAGTTCCGATGAGCAAAGATGCAGCTTCTTCCATTTTTTTAACATCCAAAGTTTCTGGGAAATACCAAAGATATTTACGTTCAAAAACATTCGACACCCCAGGAATCGCAATACGGTAAAGGTAAGTTTTTTCTTTTGCATTTAAACGACTGTGAAAACGTTCGGAAGCTTCAGAAACTTCAACAATACCAATATCTGATGGTAGATATTTTGTAAGATACTCTTTGATATCACCAAGAGACATCATACAGTTTGTATGGAAATTAGCCACTTGTCCATAAGCATGAACACCTGCATCGGTACGACCAGAACCATTAATATTGACATCTTCTCCAGTCATTTTTGATAGGACAGCTTCAAGCTTTCCCTGAATTGTATTGGCACTAGAATCACCACCAAGTCGCTGCCATCCTTGATAACGAGAACCATCGTATTCGATTGTTAATCTGATATTACGTTTCATATATGTGTAAATCCTTTCGTTGTAAAGATGTTGTTGTTACAAAACAGATTTATTATAACGAAAATTTTTGGAGATAGCAATAAATTGTAATTTGAATAAGTCGTGCAATTGTATATGAGAAAAACGAAATAATAACATAGAGGATCCAGACCAGAAATTTTGCTCGCCGTTTTGAACGGTCGCTGATTCGCGAACTTTCCTTCGATAACTCGCGTTCTAAGGTACTGAAACCAGTAGTCTTTGACGCTCAAACAATCGACCAAGTTCGCTGCGAACCGTTCAAAACAACGGCAAAATTTCAATGGTTCTGGATCCTCTATGTTATTATTTCGTTTTTCTCATATACAATGACGGCTATTCAAATCACTACGAGTGTGTATGGGGAACGGTATTGGCTGTCAAATTTGGTATTTGCAGACGGACGATTTGAGAAATTAGTAAATCGCTGTTTTTAAATTTCTCTAAACATCTCGTTAAATCGGTGCTTAGGGATCTCTTTAAACTTACGTTAGCGAATACAAAAATCATTAGCCAATAACGTTTAACATACACACCTCGTAGTGGTCTGAATAGTCTTCCTATCTCATACAAATCCCAACGACTACCTTTCAAACTACAATTTAAAGTAGGTAGTTTACATTGACTAACTCGTATAGTAAATGATAAAATTATTGCATCTGATTCATACATCTGCAAAGCATTTGGTGAAAAAGATAAAACAGTAATTTATCAAAATGATTTTAATATAAATAAGAAAACTCTGACGGCAAGGATGATCCAAGCAGGAATAGTTATGAAATAAGGATTTACAGAACCATTTTTCTGACATTTTGCCGGAAAGATGGTTTTTACTTTACAGGGAGGACAACATGTTAAAAGTAGCAATCTATGGAAAGGGTGGTATTGGAAAGTCAACAGTGACTTCTAATCTTGCGGCAGCTTTTGCCAGTATGGGAAAGCGTGTCATTCAGATCGGCTGTGATCCGAAAGCCGATTCTACGATCAATTTACTTGGAGGAGAGCCGCTTCGTCCAGTTATGAACTTTATGAGAGAAGAAGATGAAGAACCAGATGAACTTGCACAGATTTCAAAGGTAGGATATGGAGGAATTCTCTGTATTGAAACAGGTGGACCGACACCGGGGCTTGGATGTGCGGGTCGTGGGATTATTGCTACTTTCCAGCTGCTTAAGGACATGGAATTATTTGAAAACTATAAGCCCGATGTAGTTTTATATGATGTATTAGGGGATGTCGTATGTGGAGGGTTTGCAGCACCGATCCGTGAAGGATATGCGGATAAAGTTTTGATCGTTACATCTGGAGAGAAGATGGCATTATATGCTGCAAATAATATTTCCAGTGCAGTTCGAAACTTTGAAGACCGCAGTTATGCCAAAGTATTTGGTATCGTGTTAAATCACAGAAATGTAGAAAATGAGAAAGAAAAAGTACAGGCATTTTCAGATAAGATCGGGGTGCCGATCGTAGGTGAAGTCATGAGAAGTGATGACATCATCCATTGGGAAGAGCAGGGAAAGACAGTGATCGAAGGTGACAAAACGTCTGAGATCAGCAAATGTTTCTTTGATCTTGCCGAATTATTATGGAAAGAAGAGGAAAAAGAATGAGACAGGAAGCATATTTTTGTACGGTGGATGAGCTGAATACATTAGGAAAAGATCAGATTCCTGACCAGCTAATCTCCCATACACATTTAATCTATAGTTCTCCTGCAACACTGGCATTTAATTCTCCGGGAGCAGAAGGATTTGGTGTCAAACGTGCGGGACTTGCGGTTCCGGATTCGATTATGCTGATCGTATCTCCAGGATGCTGCGGACGTAATACATCAGTGCTTAGTTCCATGCGTGCTTACCATGACCGCTTTTATTATCTGTTGATGGATGAGACAGATATTGTAACAGGAAGACATTTAAAAAAGATTCCGAAAGCAGTTGCGGAAATCTGCGAAGGACTGGAGAAAAAGCCATCCGTTGTGATGATATGTATTACATGTGTGGATGCACTGCTTGGAACCGATATGGAACGTGTCTGTCGTAAGGCAGAGGAATATGCACAAATTCCAGTCAAGCCATGTTATATGTATGCATTGACCAGAGAAGGAAGAAAGCCGCCGATGGTGCATGTTCGTCAGTCTATCTATTCACTGTTAGAACCAAAGAAGAAAAAAGGGAATGTGGTAAATTTACTTGGTTATTTTTCACCGATCATCGATGACTGCGAACTGTATGATCTGCTTCATGGGGCAGGGGTAAAAACAATCCATGAGATTTCCAGATGTAAAGATTATGAAGAATATCAGACGATGGCAGAAGCAAACTTTAATCTGGTATTACATCCGGAAGCACGTTTTGCAGCAGAAGATTTTCATGATCGTTTGAAAATCCCATATATTGAGCTTCGAAGACTATATCAGATCGATAAGATTGCCAGTCAGTATCGAGCGTTTGGAGCTGCATTAGGTATCGAGTTTGACGATGAAAAACAACGAAAAGAGGCCGAAGATGCAGTAGCAAGATTTAAAGAAACACATAAAGATGCATCATTTGCGGTTGGAGAATGGATGAATGGAGATCCGTTTGAGTTAGCACTTGCATTGGTGCGTTACGGATTTCGTGTGCCAGAGATTTATGGAACTTTATCTGGGGAAAACTTTATCTATGTAAAACAGTTAGCACAGATCAGTCCAGAAACGAAAGTCTTTTCAAATCTGGAACCAACGATGCTTTATTATGATGGAACAGAGTCTGGTGTTAATATGACGATAGGGAAAGATGCCGGGTATTATCATAAAGAATGTCCAAATGTGCTCTGGAACGAAGAACGGCAGCCATTTGGTTATGCTGGTGTACGCAGACTGTTTGAAGCATTGATGGAGGTGTAACATGAGAGGACTAAGAAAATATCTGACACCATTTGCACCAGACCAGTCAGGTGCGGTGTCTGTATTATATGAATTTGGCGGAATCATTGCCATTTGTGATGCCGGTGGATGTACGGGAAATATCTGTGGATTTGATGAACCACGATGGTTTGAAAGTAAAAGTGCATTATTTAGTGCAGGACTTCGTGATATGGATGCAATCCTTGGACGTGATGATAAGCTGGTAGCGAAACTTGCGGACGCAGTGACAAAATTAGATGCCAAGTTTGCAGCGATCATTGGAACACCAGTTCCGGCCGTGATCGGAACAGATTATCACGCACTAAAACGTATGACAGAGAAAAAGGTAGATCTTCCAATCCTGACTGTCGATACGGATGGAATGGCTTTGTATGATGAGGGCGAAGAAAAAGCATGGATGGAGTTATTCCTTACATTTGCAGGTGAAAAACAAGAAGTTATTGAGAAGCGGATCGGTATTCTTGGAATGACCCCACAGGATGTCAGTGATCTGCATGCAGCAGACCGCATCCGAGAGCGTTTTTCAAAAGAAGGAAAAACAGCAGTCTGTTACGGAATGGGAAATGGACTTGATGATGTAAAAGCAGTTTCGAATGTAGAAAAAAATATTGTTGTATCGCCAGCTGCTATAAAAGCAGCCCAGTATCTGGAACGAACCTATGGAACACCATATGAGTTAGGGTATCCATTAGTCGATGAACTGGTTTGTGATATGGATCATCATGGGAAAAAGGTACTGATCGTACAACAGCAGGTGATCGGTTCTGCAATTCGTGAAGAGATATTAAAAGAAGCACCAGATGCACAGATCACAGTCGCAAGCTGGTTTATGATGAAACCAGAACTTCGCCAAGATACAGATCTGCATTTGCGTGATGAGGATGATTATATCAGCCTCGTGGAGAAGGAAGAATATGACGTGATTTATGCAGATCCATGCATGAAACGCATGACACCAAAGTTTGAGGGAACTTTTGTAGATACGATACATTTTGCAGTATCAGGGCATTTGGCAGAGGAAAAGAAATCACAAGATTAAGACCATACGATGGGAGAAAAGAGTGTATAAGAAGAAAATGACATGGCGCATTCGTGTATATGGTATCGTTCAGGGCGTTGGATTCAGACCAACGGTAAGCCGTCATGCGACAGCACATGGAATTTATGGAACTGTCTGTAATAAGGGACCATATGTGGAAATTTATGCGCAGGGTGAAAAAGAAAAGATCGAAGGATTTTTAAATGAATTAAAAGAAAATCCACCAAAACGAGCAGCGATTTTAAAAATAAATATAGAAGATATTACAGCAGAGAACGAACTGCATTTTGAAACGTTTGATATCATTGAGAGTGAAAAAACAAAAGGAGAAATCTTTGTTTCCCCAGATATCGCAATCTGTGATGAATGTAAAAAAGAACTGTTTGATCCAAAAGACAGACGTTACTTGCATCCATTTATCAATTGTACCTGCTGCGGTCCAAGACTTACGATTCTGGATGCACTGCCATATGACAGGGAACGTACAAGTATGAAAGAATTTCCGATGTGCCCAAACTGTGCAAAGGAATATACAGATGAGAAATCCAGACGTTTTGATGCACAGCCAGTATGCTGCAATGAATGTGGACCGGAAGTCTATTTAATTGGCAGGAAAGAGCATGGACGTGAGGCAATTACATATACAAGAAAGTTGATCAGTGAAGGAAAGATTGTAGCGATCAAAGGAATCGGAGGTTTTCATCTGTGCTGTGATGCGACAAATGAGGAAGCAGTCAAACGGCTGAGAATCCTAAAGAAACGTCCGGCCAAGCCTTTTGCAGTGATGGCAAAAGATGAAACGGTTGTGAAACAGGAATGTCTTGTGACAAAAGAACAGGAAGCAATTCTTACAGGTCATCAAAAACCAATCTTGTTATTAGATAAAGAAGGGAATGGAAAATTAGCGCCTTCTGTAGCACCAGGGAATCCAAAGGTTGGTGTGATGCTTCCATATGCACCGGTACAGTTATTGATCTTTCAATATGATGACGGAATCAAAATGCCGGAATTTCTGGTGATGACCAGCGGAAATACTTCTGGCGCGCCAATCTGTCGTGAAGATGAAGAAGCACTTTCCGAATTATCACATTTGTGTGATGCGATGTTATCTCATAACCGAAAGATTAGGATCCGTTCGGATGACACGGTGATGGATTTTTATAAAAATGAACCATATATGATCCGTCGTTCCAGAGGTTATGCACCACTGCCATTTATGACATCAACCGATTGGAAAGGACAGGTGCTGGCTGTTGGTGGTGAATTAAAGAATACCTTTTGTATCGGTGTGGACAGCAGATTTTATCAGTCCCCATATGTAGGAGATCTGGAAGATTTAAGAACCGTAAAGGCATTGCAGGAGACGATCCATCGTTTTCAGACATTGCTTGAAGTAGAGCCACAGGTTGTGGTCTGTGATCTGCATCCAAAATACAATTCTACGGTGGTAGCCAAAGAACTTGGACATCCGATCATTCAGGTGCAGCATCATTATGCACATATTTTATCCTGCATGACAGAAAATGATTGTGAAGATCCAGTCATTGGAGTCTCTTTTGATGGAACAGGATATGGAACGGATGGCACGATCTGGGGTGGAGAAATCCTGCTGGCAGATTATGAAGGCTTTGAAAGATTTGGAAGTATTACCCCATTTTTACAGATTGGTGGAGATGCTTCTGCAAAAGAAGGCTGGCGTATCGCCGTATCTATGATCTATGGATATACAAAGGACCGTCAAAAAGCATGGGAGATCATAGAAAAGCTTGGACTTTGCAGCGAACAGGAAAGTAAAGTCCAGTTTACCATGGCAGACCGTAAGATCAATGCGGTTACATCGACAAGTGTTGGAAGACTGTTTGATGCAGTTAGTGCGATCCTTGGGATCAGACGTCAGTCAGGATTTGAAGGCGAAGCATCGACAGCGTTACAATTTGCTGCAGAAGCATACGAACAACAGCGAAACACTTTACAGGAACAAAATAAATTAACAGATAGATTAGTAAATGAGACAGAAGAACGCTTGATCTTAAATACACAGATGCTTGTGGAAAAGATCGTAGAAGCGAAACTGCAGGGAGAAGACAGTAACAAACTTGCATATCTGTTTCATCAGATATTAGCCGAACAGATTACAGCTGCTTGCATAAAAGCAAGAGAAAAAAGCGGCAGAAATAAAGCAGCCTTAAGTGGTGGAGTATTCCAGAACCGTTTATTGCTGCGTTTCACAGAAGAACGACTTGTACAGGAAGGATTTACGGTACTGCGCCATCGTATGATTCCACCAAATGATGGAGGAATCGCGATCGGACAGGCGGCATATGGAATGTATCAGTTACAAAATAATAGGAGGATATAATAATGTGTGTAGGTTTATCAGCGAAAGTAGTAAAAATAAATAATGGAACAGCAGTGATCGATGCAGATGGGGCTAAAAGAGAGATTTCTGCCCAATTGTTAGAAGATTTAGAACCAGGAGATTATGTTATGGTTCATGCCGGTGTAGCAATTGCAAAGATCACCGATGAAGATGATAATGAGACAGAGCAGTTAATGGAGGAATTTTTATAATGAAAACAGCCAGAGAGATCATTGAAACTTATGATGGTCCGAAAGTGCGGATCATGGAAGTGTGTGGAACACATACACACGAGATTTTCCGGCTGGGAATCCGTAAACTTCTGCCAAAGCAGGTAGAACTAATCTCAGGGCCGGGCTGTCCAGTCTGTGTCACACCGGTTAGTTTTATCGATGAGGCAATCTACCTTGCCTTGGAAAAGGATGTGACGATCTGTACATTTGGGGATCTGGTGCGAGTGCCTGGAACGAAGATGAGCCTTGCAGGAGCCAGAGAACAAGGAGCGAAGATTCATGTCGTATATTCTCCGGCAGATGCAGAAAAATATGCAAAAGAGCATAAAGATGAGCAGGTAACATTTTTATCTGTTGGATTTGAGACAACAACACCTGCAGGATGTCTTTCTGTAAAAGCAGCCAAAGAAGATCATCTGGGTAATTATTCGATCTTAGTTGCAAACAAAACGATGCCTCAGGCTTATGAGAAATTAAAAAACAGTGCAGATGTATTTTTATATCCGGGACATGTCAATGCCATCACAGGAACACGTTTGTGTGAAGATTTGACAAAAGAGGGAATCAGCGGTGTTGTGGCTGGATTTACAGCAAAAGAATTGTTAACAGCACTGGCGGTTTCATTAGCAAAATTTCAGGAAGGAAAACCATTTTTTGTAAACTGCTATCCGCGTGTGGTAACACAGGATGGAAGTAAGGAAGCACAGTTACTTGTCGATGAGATGATGGAAGCATGCGACTGCGAATGGAGAGGTCTTGGCATTATCGAAGGATCCGGAATGAAATTAAGAAAAGAATGGCAGGATTTCGATGCAAGGATCAAATACCAGATGCCAAAGATCGAAGGAAAACCAAACCCGGCATGTCGTTGTGGGGATGTACTTCAGGGAAAATGCAAACCATCCGATTGTAAAGTATTTGGAAAAGGCTGTACACCACAGCATCCAGTCGGAGCCTGTATGGTATCCGGTGAGGGAGCCTGCTCTGCATACTATCAGTACTCATAATTGTACGAAGAATTACCAGTGTTTATTTAGGAAAGAAGGAAAAAACAACATGGAAAATAAAACAGTAACAATGGCACATGGTGCCGGTGGAAAACAGACATCTGAATTGATCGATGAAGTATTTAAAGCACATTTTGCAAATGATGACCTGACAGCAGATGATGCAGCAGTCTTAGTTCCACCAGCAGGGAAAATGGCAGTATCTACCGATGGATTTATCGTATCACCGGCATTTTTCCCAGGAGGAAATATCGGGAAACTTTCTATCTGTGGAACCGTAAATGACCTTGCCTGTATGGGAGCAAAACCACTTTATCTTACTTGTGCATTTGTGATCGAGGAAGGATATCCAATGGAGAAACTCGAAGAGATCGCATCTGCTATGGAAAAGACAGCAAAAGAAGCTGGAGTGCATATTGTATCAGGAGATACAAAAGTTGCAGGAAAAGGACAGGTTGATGGAGTTTTTATCACCACAACTGGAATGGGTGAGATCGAAGAAGGTGTGACAGTTGGTGGAGAACTGGCAAAACCAGGAGATGCTATTATTGTGACAGGTGATATCGGACGACACGGATGTACGATTCTGTTAGAGAGAGAAGATTTTGGAATTGATGCGGATATAACAAGTGACTGCGCACCTTTATGGAATACGGTAAAAGCAGTGATGGATACAACACACGATCTGCATGTCATCCGTGATGCTACAAGAGGTGGTGTAGGAACTGTTTTATATGAAATTGCAGGTCAGAGCAATGTTGGTATCCGTCTGAATGCAGAAGCAGTTCCAGTACAGCCAGAAGTAAAAGGAGTCTGTGGTATGCTTGGATTAGAGCCTTTATATCTGGCATGTGAAGGAAGACTTGTCATCATGGCACCAAAAAATGAGGCAGAAGCGATCGTAGAAACATTGAAACAATGTCCATATTCAGCAAACGCAGCGATCATCGGAGAAGTCATTGAAGAAGAAGCTGGAAGAGTTATCATGGAGACAGAAATCGGTACACAGGCACTGCTTCCACAGCCGGGAGGAGAGCTTTTACCAAGAATCTGTTAGTAGGAGGAAGAAATAAGTGATCAGGATAGCAGTATACGGAAAAGGTGGAATCGGAAAATCTACGACTGTTTCAAATGTGGCAGCAGCATTGTCAGAGATGGGGCTTAAGGTTATGCAGATCGGTTGTGATCCAAAGGCAGATTCTACCATATTGCTCCGTCATGGAGAAGCGGTTCCAGCAGTACTTGATCTGTATAATGAGAAAAAACAGACATTAAAACTTGATGATATGATACGCATTGGCTATAACGGTGTCATCTGCGTGGAAGCCGGCGGACCGACACCGGGACTTGGGTGTGCTGGACGTGGGATTATTACAGCACTTGAAAAGTTAAAAGAGCTTGGTGCATATGATGTATACAAGCCAGATGTGGTTTTATATGATGTATTAGGAGATGTCGTATGCGGTGGATTTTCCATGCCGATGCGAGGTGGTTATGCAGATAAAGTATTTATCATTACATCGGGAGAAAATATGGCAATTCATGCAGCAGCAAATATAGCTATGGCAGTGGATAATTTTAAAAATCGTGGATATGCTGAACTTGGCGGTCTTATTTTAAATCGCAGAGATGTTCCAAGGGAAGAAGAAAAAGTGGAAGAATTAGCAGACGATTTTCACACAGATGTAATTGGAATATTATCACACAGCGATCAGGTAATTTTAGCAGAGGAACAGAAAAAAACACTGATGGAATGTTATCCGGAAAGTGAGATGGCAGAGGAATATCGTGTGCTCGCAAAGCAAATGTATCGCATATGCGGGGAGGAAATATAATGTTACGTCGTGTAGGAGAAACCGTTGATCCAAAAGATGCGGTGGTAAAAATAAAAGATGCATCATTTCCAGCTCCATTTGCTTCAGAACTTGAATATAATTCTCCAGTACACGGCAACTGGAATATCGTACATACAGGAATGCAGGTTCCAGAATCCATTCAGATTTATGTCTGTGCAGATAACTGTATGCGAGGTGTTGTTCTCACTGCGGCAGAAATGAATGCAGCAGACCGTTTTTCCTTTGTAATCGTAGAGGAACAAAATATCTTAAACGGGAATCTGGAAGACATCACCATCGAGGGTGTGACAGATGTATTAAACAAACGAGATGATCATCCAAAAGCTGTTTTACTCTTTACGGTTTGTCTGCATCATTTTGTTGGAAGTAATCTTGACTATATTTACAGTGAATTAGAGAAACGTTTTCCTGATATCTGTTTCATTCGCTGCTATATGGACCCGATCATGCAAAAGCATGGATTAACACCAGACCAGAAGCTTCGAAAAGCAATGTATGATCCTCTTTCAGAGTGCGAACCAGATGATAAAACGGTATCTGTATTAGGAAGTGATTTTGCCCTGGATGAAAGCAGTGATATCAAACGTCTATTAAAACGATACGATCACAAAGTACTGGAACTTCCTGAATGTAAAAACTGGCAGGATATGCAGGAAATGAGTAAGGGCAAATTGTTTATAAACTGTTATCCTGCAGGAAAATACGGAATGGAAGCACAGGCAAGACGTCTTGGACGTGAATGTTTGTATCTTCCTGGAAGTTTTGATTATGATGAGATAGAAGAGCAGTTAAAGAAGCTTACAAATGCCCTTGATTTACCAGAACTTACAGAAGATGAAATAAAACAAGAAAGACAATCATGTGAAGAAGCACTTGCCAAAGCAAAAGATCTGATTAAAGATATGCCGATCATTTTGGATTATTTATATCATCCAAGACCACTTGGGCTGGCCAAACTGCTCCTCACCCATGGATTTTGTGTAAAAGCAGTGTATCTGGATGCGATCAGTCCAGAAGAAAAAGAAGATTTTATCTGGCTTCAAAAACATGCACCAGAACTTGAACTGATCGCAACGATTCAAGTAAAGATGCGAGTATTACCAAGAGGCGGCAGTGAGGAAGTGCTTGCGATCGGGCAGAAAGCTGCTTATTTTAGCAACAGTCGTCATTTTGTCAATCTGGTGCAGGGAGAAGGTCTGTATGGATTTGACGGAATCAGACGAACAGCCGAACTTATGATGGATGCGTATCTCAACGAAAAAGATACGCAGAAACTTGTAGTACAAAAGGGATGGGGGTGCGAGTGCTGCCTATGAGACAATCTTATCGAATTATACCGATTTATACAGCTGATGTGTCAGGCGTGTGTTCTGCACTGTATGAACTTGGCGGAATGACAGTGATGCATGATCCTTCTGGCTGCAATTCTACCTACAATACCCATGATGAACTCCGCTGGTACGATCAGGACAGCCTGATTTTTATTTCGGGTCTTACTGAAATCGATGCGATCATGGGAAATGACCGAAAATTTATTGATGATATCGAACATGCAGCCAAGCAGCTGCATCCAAAATTTATCGCACTGGCAGGTTCACCAATCCCATTTATGAACGGAACAGATTTCCCTGCAATCGCCCATGTGATCGAGACAGAAACAGGGATTCCAACATTTTCAGTGCCAACGAATGGCATGAATGATTATGTGTATGGGGCAGGAATCGCACTGGAAGAAATCGCAAAACGCTTTGTCAAAAATTCAGAAAAACAAGAGAAAAAAGAGTCCAATTCACACACTGTAAATCTATTAGGAGTGACACCTCTTGATTTTGGACCACAGAAAAATGTAGAAGCTCTAAAAGAAAATCTGCAAAAATATGGATGGGAAGTGACATCTTCATGGGCAATGGGAGATGATTTAGAAACTCTGCAAAGATCAGGAAAAGCAGAAGTAAACCTTGTCGTATCAGCAGTAGGACTTCGTGCGGCAAAAGTGCTTTGGGAAACATACAAAATTCCATATGTGATCGGAACGCCAAATGAATGGCTTGCAGAAGATATTTCAAAGGCACTTGAGGGTGCAGTGACACAACAGACAACCTCAAAAGCTGTATATTTAGAAAACCGTATGCAGGCAGATGTCCAGATCACTCTGATCGGAGAGCCAGTCACTATGGGTTCACTTGCAGCAGGAATCGAAAAACACTATGGTCATTCAACTCGTGTACTATGCCCATTAAAAGAATGTGAATCTTTGATTGGAGAGAAAGACAAAGTAGTACTTGGAGAAGAAGTAATGGAAGAAGAACTGAAAGGTGCAAAGATCATTGTGGCAGATCCATTGTACAAACCAATCTGTCCAAAGGACAGTACATTTTATGAACTTGCTCATGTAGCATTTTCAGGAAGAATCTATTTTTAAATATGAAAAATAAAGGAAATTTCTGATAATCTGTTCAGAAATTGTTAAATGCCGATATATCCTGTATTTTAAGGATTATCGGCATTTTCTTTCTTATTCATTTACATCGATTATCATTTACAAACAAAAAGTTTAAGAATTGTTTAACTTTCTTCATATCCCAGTTCATGATAAATGGTTATCCTAACATCAGAAAGATATTTTAGGAGGTTTCATATCATGGAGAAATTTACTGGATTAACCAAAATAGAAGTAGAACAAAGAAAAGCAGCAGGACAAGGATCACAGGCACCACCGCAGATCACGAAAAGTACGGCATCCATTATCAAAGGAAATATCTGTACATTATTTAATTTCCTAAACTTTGTCATTGCGATCTTATTATTTATCGCAGGTGCATATTCCAATATGTTATTTATTGCGATCATCATCTTAAATATCGTGATCGGTATTTTTCAGGAATTAAAAGCAAAGAAATTAGTCGATGAATTATCAATCTTAAATCGTCCATCCGTCCATGTCATAAGAGAAGGCAAAGAAGAAAAACAGATCCATTCAGAATTACTGGATTCCATGAAAAAAGTAACACATTTTACCAGTTTTCTGATCATACCACTTGGAGTTCTTTTATTTCTGGAAGCAGCAGTGTTAAGAAATCTGACATTCTCAAATTCCATCGTATCTTCCGCAGCAGCTTTACTTGGAATGCTGCCAAAAGGATTAGTGCTGTTAATTTCCGTTTCCTTGGCAACTGGCGTTATCCGCCTTGCCAAAATGAAGATTTTAATTCAAAACATATATTCTCTGGAAACACTGGCACATGTAGATACGATCTGTCTTGATAAAACCGGAACGATCACCGATGGAAAAATGAAAGTATACGATAAGATTCCATTATCTGATTTTACAAAAAATGAGATTGAACCAATGATCGAATCTTATATGGCAGTCTGTGATGATACCAATGCGACATTTCAGGCATTAGAAACAATCTTTCCAAAGAAGAAACGTTATCAGGAAACAGCCAAAATCGCTTTCTCTTCTGCAAGAAAATGGGGAAGCGTAAGTTTTGAAAATCTTGGAACGATCTTTGTGGGTGCACCAGATAAACTGTTTGAAGAAGAGATTCCAGATCTTTTAAAAATGGAAATGGAAGCAGGAAGACGAGTCATTGTGATCGGATATTACAATAAAATCTGGGAAAATATCAATGCATTACCACAAAATATCAAACCATTATATGGAGTCATCTTAGAAGATAATATCCGTAAAAATGCCAAGAAAACCTTAAAGTTTTTCAGACAAGAAGGTGTGGATGTAAAGATCATCTCAGGAGATCATGCAAAGACCGTATCTATGATCGCAAAGAAAGCTGGACTTGATCACTGGGAGAGAGTTGTCGATATGTCAGCATTTGAAAATGAACCTGATTATGAAGAACTGACAAACAAATACAGTGTATTTGCCAGAGTGACGCCAAAACAAAAACAGGAATTAGTAAAAGCCCTAAAACGACAGGGACATAAAGTTGCCATGACAGGAGATGGAGTCAATGACCTTCTGGCATTAAGAGAAGCAGACTGTGCGATCGCGATTGCAGATGGAAGTGATGCAAGCAAACAGATTTCAGAAGTTGTATTACTAGACTCTGATTTTACAAATCTCCCACAGGTGGTGATGGAAGGAAGAAAGGTTGTTCATAATGTCACGAGAACTGCAGGAGCGTTTAGTACAATGGAAAACCAGACCGTGATGTATTTCCTATTAATCCTGATTTCCATGACAGCAGTGATCAGAAGCTGTATTCCGATGAATCCATTACGTGCATTTTTATGTATCACAATGGTCTTTGGAACATTCTTCGCGATCATGATCCTGCCAAATCTGTTACAGATCACAATGTTAACAAAAGCAATGTTAAAATATGTTGGAATTGGTCTGATCATCAGTGAAGCAGTCTTATTTGTAATCTTAAAATGCATGAAGTTATGGAAAAATAAGGAGAAATAACGTAAGATAAAAATATAAAAGGAAAGGAAGTGAAAACGATGTCATTAAGAAAAAGAATGTTTCGTTCAGGGATGATGATCCTATGTTCAGCGATTCTTGCAATGGCAGTGATCTGTGTGATGATCGCCTTATTATTTGAAGATACACTGGAAAAAGACTTTGCATCCGTGACAAATATGGACACACACAGTTTTTTATATAAGATTGTACGATCTTACCCAAGTTTGTTTTTTATTGGAGTTTTAATCGTATTGTTCGCAGTTGTTGTACTTTTTGTAGTATCTTATGTATTTTCCAGAAGATTAAATCAACAGATCATGGAGCCATTAAATGCCTTATCAGAAGGAGCAAAGCGTATCAAAGAAGGAAACTTAAAAGAAGAAATCATCTATCATGGAGATTCCGAATTTGAAAATGTCTGCCAGATGTTTAATGAGATGCAAAAGACGATTCTAGAAGACCAGAAGCAGCGTGAACAAAATGAAGCAGCAAGAAAAGATATGGTAACTGGAATTTCTCATGATCTAAGAACTCCTCTTACAAGCATTCAGGGCTATATCAAAGGAATTCTTGATGGCATCGCAGATACGGAAGAAAAACAGCAGATGTATCTAAAGACAGCCTATCAGTCAACAAAAGAAATGAATGTTTTATTAGAAAAACTTTTTGAATTTTCCAAAATCGAGAGCGGGCAGACACAGTTTCATATGGTTCCTGTGGATCTTTCAGAATACACACAGGCATACATTGCACAAAAAGAAATGGAATATGAAACGATTGAATTTCTATATACAAGACAGCAGGAAATTCTGCCAGAAGTTTTAATTGATGTAGATCAGATGCGAAGAGTTTTTGACAACCTTTTAGAAAACAGTATCAAATACAGCAATAAGGAACCAGTGCAGATATCGGTTACGGCAGGAGTGGACAAAGATGGTGTTTCTATTTCCTGGAAAGATAATGGGGCAGGCGTTGATGAAGATAAATTAGCAAAAATATTTGATCGTTTCTATCGTTGTGATGAGGCAAGAAATAAAAAGGGAAGCGGTGTCGGACTGTATGTGGTAAAATATATCATAGAACAACAAATGGGGCATATTGATGCTACAAATGATCATGGATTAAAGATGACCATGCATTTTCCAATTATCAAAGAATCAAAATAAAAGAGGGCGCCAATGGAAAAGATATTAGTTGTAGAAGATGATAAAAATATCGCACAGTTAGAAATTGATTATTTAAACAGCAGCGGCTATGAAACAAGCTGGATCAGTGACGGAGCAAAAGTCATCGGGGAATTAAGACAGAATTCCTACGATCTTTTGCTCCTTGATCTGATGCTTCCAAATGTAGATGGATATGAAATCTGTCGAAGTGTCAGAGATGAGATCGATATTCCAATTTTGATGGTAACAGCAAGAACGGAATCTGTGGATGTGATCCGCGGACTTGGACTTGGAGCAGACGATTATATCACCAAACCATTTGATCCATCCCAGCTTGTTGCAAGGGTCCGTTCCCATCTAAGACAATATCACCGCTTAAAAGGTGAGAATCAACAACATGCAGAAACGAAAGAAACTCACGAAAAGATCTGGGGATATGATTATGTATCAGATGCGGCAACGGTTTCGGTACATATTAACCGTTTAAGAGAAAAGATCGAAGATGATGCAAGAAATCCTCAGATCATTGAGACAATCTGGGGAGCAGGATACCGCTTGAATTCATAAGGAAAGGACAGATTATCATGGAAATCAATCAGATGTTAAAAAGGCAGCAACATTTTTTTCAAAGCCAGAAGACAAAAGACTATGAATTTCGAAAGAAAGCATTATTGCGTCTGGAATATGCGATCAAACAACATGAAAAAGATATCGAATATGCACTATATAAAGATTTAGGAAAATCATCATTTGAATCTTATATGACAGAAATTGGAATGGTAAAAAGTGAGCTTTCTTATGTAAAGAATAATCTAAAAAACTGGATGAAGAAAGAACCCGTAAAAACACCGCTTGCCCAATTTCCATCCAGAAGTTATAAGATCAAGGAGCCTCTCGGAAAGGTTCTGATCATTGCTCCATGGAATTATCCAATTCTTTTATCCTTGCAGCCACTCATCGGAGCAATCGCAGCAGGAAATTGCTGTGTTTTAAAACCATCGGAACATGCACCGCATTGCGCCAATCTTCTAAAGAAGATGATCGGTGAAGTCTTTCCATCTCATTATGTCGCTGTAATTAATGGGGGAGTAGAAATCAGTGAAAAACTTCTGGAACAGTCATTTGATCATATTTTCTATACGGGTGGAGAACGGATTGGAAAGATCGTGATGGAAAAGGCGGCCAGACATTTGACACCAGTGACCTTGGAATTAGGTGGGAAAAGTCCATGCATCGTAGAAGAAAGTGCCAATATCAAACTGGCAGCAAAACGAATTGTTTTTGGAAAATTTCTAAACAGCGGGCAGACATGTGTTGCACCAGATTATATTTTGGTGGATAAAAAAGCAGAAAGTGAACTGATCTTTTATTTAAAATACTGGATCAACAAAATGATCGGGGAACATTCATTATCCAACAAAGATTATCCAGCCATGATCAACACAAAACATTACCAGCGGATCATAGATCTTATGAAACACGAAAAGATTGCAGAAGGCGGTTACGGAGATATGCGGTTAAAAAAGATCGCACCAACGATTCTTGTGAATGTAAAAGAAGGATCAAAAGTGATGCAGGAAGAGATCTTTGGTCCATTGCTTCCAGTGATGACATATGACAAATTAGAAGATGCAATTTCTTATATCAGAAGTCATAAGAAACCTTTGGCATTGTATTTATTTACAGAAAATGATAAAGTAGAACAAGATGTGCTTTCACAATTGTCGTTTGGCGGTGGCTGCATCAATGATACGATCATTCATCTTGCGAGTCCATATTTAGGATTTGGAGGAATTGGGAACAGCGGAATGGGTTCTTATCATGGAAAGAAAAGTTTTGATACTTTTACACATGAAAAGAGTATCGTAAAGAAATCAGATAAGATCGATATTTCAGTCCGCTATATGCCATATAACAAAGTCAAAGAACAATTGATGAAGTTTTTTCTGAAATTATAAGATAAGGAGCAACTTTTATGGAATTTACAAACGTATTACCAGGAGTCAAACTGGTAAAACAAGATGAAGCTGGCAATGAAGAAGAACTTTTTCTTTCACAGAATGATCATGTGATCGTAAAGACATTAAACGGAAGAGAAATCAAAGGTATTTTTATGCAGATTGAGTTTGCTAGATGTTTAGAAGAAGATGATATCGTTCATGTGCATAAAGATAATGGAGAAAATGAAGGAATCCCATTTGACACGATCGATGATATTATTAAGGGCTAAGAAAGAAAAAGAGGATTAAATTTATATGGAAAATCAGAATCAGAATGTCAGTGCAGACAATATTTACAAGCTGAATGGAAGAGTTCCATTATCGAAAGCGATTCCATTTGGTCTGCAGCATGTACTGGCAATGTTTGTATCCAATCTTGCACCAGTACTGATCGTCTGCAGTGCTGCATTTGTACATGGAACGAATAACCATTTGACAGGAGCAGAGATCACACAGTTATTACAGTGTGCCATGTTTGTGGCAGGAATCGGTACATGTCTTCAGCTATACCCAATCTGGAAGATCGGATCAAGGCTTCCGATCGTTATGGGAGTCAGCTTTACCTTTCTTGGAAGTTTATTAATGATCTGTACCAATCCGGATCTTGGATATGAAGGAATGGTTGGAGCTGTTATCGCCGGAGGTATTTTTGAAGGAATCGTTGGATTAAGTGCGAGATACTGGAAACGATTTTTAACACCTGTTGTTTCAGCCTGTGTAGTTATCGCAATCGGTCTGTCTTTGTTATCTGTAGGAATGAATTCCTGGGGAGGTGGAGATGGAGCTAAAGATTTTGGAGCATGGTATCATCTCTTTATCGGAGCATTTACACTGATCGTCTGCCTTGCAGCCAGATACATCTTAAAAGGTGTATATAAAAACTTAAATGTATTAGTCGGACTGATCTTAGGATATCTCCTTTCTGTTATCTTTACCGTTGCAGGAATTGCACCACTGGTTGATTTTTCTGGAATTTCCAAAACAATCGCACAGGTTGGTGTTGTAAGCATTCCAAAACTTGTATTCTTTACAAGCCATAAACCAGTCTTTGATCTTGGAGCATTCTTTACGATTGCGATCGTGTTCCTTGTATCAGCAGCAGAGACAACTGGTGCGACAACAGCAATCTGTACCGGTGCTCTTGGACGTGATATTGAGATGGAAGAATTACAGGGATCGTTAGCAGTTGATGGATTCTCCAGTGCAATTTCTGGATGCTTTGGATGTCTTCCATTAACATCATTCAGCCAGAATGTCGGACTTGTCACAATGACAGGAGTTATCAACCGATTTACTATTTTAATGGGAGCGTTGATCTTAATCTTGGCATCATTATTCCCGCCACTTGGAGCATTCTTTAACTCTCTTCCACAGGCAGTGCTTGGTGGATGTACCGTTATGATGTTTGGTTCTATTATGTATGAAGGAATCAAGATGTTAAAAGAATGTGAGTTTGATGACCGCACGATGGTCATTGTATCTTTGGCATTTTGTATCGGTGTGGGACTGACACAGACATCTGGGAACTTTTTTGCGGCATTTCCGAAGGAAGTTGGAGATATCTTTAATGGGAATGCGGTTGCGGGCGTATTCGTAGTGTCATTGATACTTAGTTTGGTGTTGCCGAAGAAAACAAAATAAAATTAATATCTTGACAAATATAATAAAACATATATAATATAATTAACAGAACCCACCACGCCTCTGATTCAAGCGCAACCCGGTGGGACTTTTTTTATTTATGGAGAGCTTTTATGTATAGATATCCGAAACAAATATTAACAATAGAACAACAAATACAATCATATATAGATGCGGGAATGGAAATAGAATCTTATGATCAAGTGGAAGATGCACTGAGGACCATAGGATACTATCGTTTAAGAGGATATTCATTTCAATTATATAATAATGATTCAAAAAAATATGTTGTGGGAACAAAGTTTGAAAATATTCTTCAATTATATCAATTTGATCAAAAATTATCGAATCTGATCTTTTCTATGATATCAAAAATAGAAGTAGCCTTAAGAGTAAGATTAGTTGAAGCATTATTAATTCACAATGACGTATTAATTCTACAGGATTCATCGATTTTTAAGGACAAGAAAATGTACTGGAGAAATATGTCGACGATATCATCGGAAATTGCAAGATCGAATGATGTATTCATTAAACATAATTTTAAGAATCATGAAGGCGAGATACCAGTATGGGCAATTGTAGAGGTTCTCTCATTTGGAACAATGTCTAAAATTATAAAAAATTTGAAGACAGGTTTAGATAGTGCATATGTAATTTTAGCAAATAATTATAAATATGTATCTAAAAAAGGAAATTTGGTAAGACCCTCGCAGAAAATGTTTACATCTTGGGTTCAAGGAATTTCTATATTACGCAATATGTGTGCACATAATTCGAGAATATATAATCGAACCATTCATACAACACCAGAAATCTTAGACGTAGATAAAATAATACCAACAACATCTCATAATGGAGTGTATCAAATTCTTTTAGCAATGAAATATTTAAGAGCTTCAAATCAAGAATGGATGGAATTTGTCAATAAATTAGAAAAATTATTAGAAGAAAATCAAGATGTGATAGATTTGGCAGCTATGAATATGCCAATAGATTGGAAAGAACATTTAAACGCATAAAGTAATCTACGTTGCATAAAATATATATACAGACCTAATCAAGCTTTTATGCTCAACCCGATTAGGCTTTTAGCGAAGTGCCATTATAGGAAGCACTTCGCTTTTTTATAAAAAGAATTAAAGTGTATGATACACGTCACCTTCTAAAGTTTTCCACAAAAACGTCTTATCTTCATAAATCATATACCCATGTTCAGATCCTTCCTTTGGTATAGACACAGACCCTGGATTTAAGTATATAAAGTTATCATGTTCTTCCCAGGCAGGAATATGTGTATGTCCAGTCAGCAGAATATCTCCTTTATGTAATTTTGGAGGATTCGCTGGTGAGTTTATATGTCCGTGGGTTGCGTAGATCATCTGGCCGTCGATGTATAGGATGCAGGATTCGCTTAGGACTGGGAAGTTTAGTACCATCTGATCGACTTCGGCTTCGCAGTTTCCTCTCACACAAATCAACTGGTCGCTGATGGCGTTTAGCATTTCGATGACTTGTTTTGGTGCGTATTCTTTTGGCAGATCATTTCTTGGTCCATGATAAAGTAAATCTCCTAAAAGAAGTAGTTTATCAGGGTTTTCTTGTTTGTATGCTTCCATTAATTGCTTACAGTAAAATGCAGACCCGTGGATATCGGATGCGATCATTAATTTCATAATAAATACCTCGTTTCTATAAAAGTACGATAAAAATATCTTTGTTTCAGTATACCATAAAATATGGTAAAATGGTCGGGACGATAAATTTGAGATGACAATTTTTAGAAAGGTTTAGATAATAAAATGAAACGATTAGTATTAGCGGAGAAGCCTTCGGTTGGGCGTGATATTGCGAGGGTTCTTGGCTGTAAGAAGGAAACGCATAGTTACATCGAGGGAAATGATTATATTGTAACATGGGCATTAGGACATTTAGTATCACTGGCAGACCCTGAGCAGTATGGAAAAGAATATAAAGAGTGGAATATGGATGTTCTTCCAATGATGCCAAAACATTGGAAATTAACGGTATTAAAGAAGACATCAAAACAATTTCAGACAGTAAAGAAATTACTTCTTCGAAATGATATCAAAGACGTTATTATTGCAACCGATGCAGGAAGAGAAGGAGAATTAGTTGCAAGATGGATCTTACAAATGTCTGGAAATAAGAAACCGATCTACCGCCTGTGGATATCTTCAGTAACAGATAAAGCGATTAAAGATGGTTTTGCACATTTAAAGCCGGGAAAAGAATATGACAATCTCTTCCGTGCTGCAAGATCAAGGGCAGAAGCAGACTGGCTAGTAGGAATCAATGCGACAAGAGCTTTAACATGTAAATATAATGCCCAGTTATCTTGTGGACGTGTGCAGACACCAACGTTGGCTATGATCATGAACCGTGAACAGGAGATCAGAAGTTTTAAACCACAGAAATATTATGGATATAAGATTTTTGCAACGGGACTTAATTTCACATGGGAGAATCAAAAAGGAAATCAGAGAATTTCTGACAAGAAATGGGCAGAGGAACTTGGCAAAAAGTTAAGAGGTCATGATCTTGTAATCACAGAAGTGACGAAAAAAGAGAAAAAGAATTATGCACCAGAACTTTACGATCTGACAACCTTGCAGAAAGAAGCGAGTAAACGTTACGGCTTTTCACCAAAACAGACATTAAATATCATGCAGAGTCTTTATGAGCATCACAAAGTATTGACGTATCCAAGAACAGATTCCAGATATTTGACCAGTGATATGACAGAGACATTAAAAGACAGGATCAAAGCATGTCAGAATGGATCGTACAAAAAGGCAGCAGCTGCATTATTAAGAAAAGATATCAAGGCAAGCAGCCGTTTTATCAACGATAAGAAAGTATCTGACCATCATGCGATCATTCCGACAGAGCAGTATGCATCTTTGACAAGTTTCAGTTCTGACGAACGAAAGATCTATGATATGGTTGTTGCAAGATTTTTAGCTGTTTTATCAGCACCAGCAGTTTCCGAGCAACTTTCTGTGAAAGCATCTGTAAATGGAGAACTTTTCCGTGCAAAAGCAGAGAATATCAAACAGCTTGGATGGAGAGAACTCTACGAAGAGGAAACTCAAACAAAAGACATGATCAAAGCAGGAAATATTCCAGTCAAAGGAATAGAATATCCGGTTGGAACGATTTCCATGACAGAAGGAACAACGAATCCACCAGGGCGTTACACAGAAGGAACACTGATCGATCAGATGGATAAAAAAGGACTTGGAACGGTTGCGACAAGAGCCGATATCATTGATAAATTATTTAACAGCTATCTTCTTGAGAAAAAAGGAAATGAAATTCATATCACATCTAAAGGAAAGCAGTTATTAGAACTAGTTCCAGAAGATCTTAAGAAAGCAGAATTAACAGCTGACTGGGAGAAGAAACTGACAGCAATTTCTAAAGGAAAACAAAATGACCAGAAATTTATGAGAGAAATCTCTGATTATACACAGGCATTGATCAATGATATTAAAACATCCGATGGTAAATTCAGACATGATAATGTGACAAGACATCGCTGCCCAGAATGTGGGAAATTTCTGTTAGAAGTGAATGGAAAACACGGCAAACGTCTGGTATGTCAGGACCGTGCCTGTGGGTATAAAAAGACAATTTCGAGGATTACAAACGCCAGATGTCCAGTATGTCATAAGAAGATGGAAATGGTCGGAGAAGGTGAAGGACAGAAGTTTGTATGCGTTTGCGGATATAAGGAGAAACTTTCTGCATTTAAACAGAGAAAAGAAAAACAGGGTTCTGGAATGAGCAAGAAGGAAGTGAACCGATATTTGAAAAAACAGCAGAAAGAGGCAGAACAGCCAATTAATAATGCATTTGCAGAAGCTTTTGCGAAGATTAAACTGTAAGGTGTGTGGTGGATAATATACATACAGATTATCCTTGAAGTTTACTGGCAAAAACTATTAGAAAATAATAATTAAAGTTTATTGGCAAAAGCTATTAGCTAATGATAACTAGAGTATACTGATTATAAAGTGGTTTTATCTTAAAATATAGGATTTTACTGGCTTCCCAACAGGATTGTATTCAGCTTGAGTATCATAATATCGAATCAATCCATCCAATTCTTTTGCAACAGTTTTCTGCAATACATCAACCGATGTAATCTGTGAAAGATAAGGAAGATTATCAAAATGTTCCCGGTATTTTTCATCTCCGCCAGTAAAGAAATGTTCCATTGGAGTGCCGAGTCGTTGTGCATAAGCACAGTAGCGGATCTGATGGTGCTCTAAGATGTATTCTTCCTGGCGGATTTTGCGTCCAACTAGAAAGTTAACTGGTTCTGTATTAGCTGGGTTTGATGTCATTTTTACAAGCAGGGATTGGAAGAATGAGGCATCTAATATATTTTTTAAGTGCAAGTATTCATAAACCAGATCTTCAATCGCAATAACTTTTGAAGAAAATTCAAAAGGATTCTGAACTAAGACCTGGTTTGCTCCAAAAGTTGTGGCAATGCCGTTTTGGAAGATGAATAGTTTTTCTGGATTTCTTTGAATATCCTCAAAAGATTGACCATTTTCTACTCTGGATGCTTTGGAATCGACAACGGCAACAATGCCGTCTTTTGCTTTGAAAATGCCGGTAAATGACATGATAAAATTCCTCATTTCTGTTAGATTATCCTGATAAACCTTGATTTATCGGGAATTTTTAAGATTATTATAGCAAAAAAATGGAAGAAAGAATACGTTGAATGGAAAACTCATAGATGATATACTAGGTTTAATAAAGTCAAAAAGGAGAAAAGATCAATGATTAGAATTGGTATTATGGGTTATGGTAACCTTGGACGCGGTATTGAATGCGCGATCAAACAGAATGAGGATTTAGAGCTTGTGGCTGTATTTACAAGAAGAGATCCAGCGACAGTCAGCATTTTAACAGAAGGTGCAGCTGTATGTAATGTCAAAGATGTAGAAGACTGGAAAGATAAGATCGATGTTTTGATGTTATGTGGAGGAAGTGCAACAGACCTTCCTGTTCAGACACCAGAATATGCAAAATTATTTAACGTAGTAGACAGCTTTGATACACATGCAAGAATTCCAGAACATTTTGCAAATGTAGATAAAGCAGCAAAAGAAAATGGACATGTTGGAATCATCTCTGTAGGCTGGGATCCAGGAATGTTCTCATTAAACAGAATGTATGCAAATGCAATCCTGCCAGAAGGAAAAGATTACACATTCTGGGGGAAAGGTGTCAGCCAGGGACATTCTGATGCGATCCGTCGTGTGGAAGGTGTCAAAGATGGTAAACAGTACACAATTCCTGTAGAAGCAGCCTTAGAAGCAGTTCGTAATGGAGAAGATCCAGAACTTACAACAAGACAGAAACATACAAGAGAATGTTTCGTAGTTCTTGAAGAAGGCGCAGATGCGAAGAAAGTAGAAGAAGAGATCAAGACAATGCCTAACTACTTCTCAGACTATGATACAACAGTACATTTCATCAGTCAGGAAGAATTAGACAGAGATCATAATAAGATTCCTCATGGTGGATTCGTATTAAGAAGCGGATGCACAGGATGGGAAAAAGAAAACAAACACATCATCGAATACAGCTTAAAATTAGATTCTAATCCAGAATTTACATCAAGCGTTTTAGTTGCATATGCAAGAGCTGCATACAAACTTTCCAAAGAAGGACAGAGCGGATGCAAAACAGTATTTGATATTGCACCAGCATACTTAAGTGCCAAATCTGGAGAAGAATTAAGAGCTTCTTTATTATAAAAAGATAAAGAATTAATCATTCAATAAAATGATTATAAAATATTTCTAAACTGCCTTGATTTCATGTAGGATGAACGATATAATCATCTACATGTTATAGAGAAAGAAGGGAGATATTTATGTATTACCCATATGGTTATTATTTCGACCCAACGTATATTTTGATCATCGTCGGAGTGATCATTACCATGATCGCATCCTCCAAGATGAATTCAACGTTTCGCAGATATTCAAGAGTCCGCTGTCATTGTGGATTAACTGGTTCTCAGGCAGCCGAACGTATTTTAAATCAGGCAGGAATTTACGATGTTTCTGTAGAACGTGTCAGTGGTAATCTTACGGACCATTACGATCCAAAGAATAAAGTACTACGATTATCCGATGCAACTTATGGATCAGATTCCATTGCAGCGATCGGTGTTGCAGCCCATGAATGCGGGCATGCCGTACAGCATCAGCAGGGATACGCACCATTAAAGATTCGTGGAGCGATGGTTCCAGCCGTGAATTTAGGTTCTAATTTATCCTGGCTGTTTATTATCGGCGGTGTTGTTCTTGGAATGAACCAGACATTATTAAACATTGGAATTTTACTATTCTCACTGGCAGTCATCTTTCAGCTGGTAACACTTCCAGTTGAATTTAACGCATCATCAAGAGCATTAAAGATTCTTGGTAACACAGGAATCATGTATGGTGATGAAGTGGCACAGACAAGGAAAGTATTAACTGCAGCAGCACTGACTTATGTGGCAAGTGCAGCAGCGGCAATTCTTAGCTTACTTCGTCTTGTCATCTTATTTGGCGGAAGAGATAACGACTAACAATATGAATTTCAGAAGAAATCCTGCAATGCAGGATTTTTTCTTGCTTAAAAAAGGAGAGAATTTATGGCATTATGGTATATGGACTTGGAGCTGTTTTGATTCTTCATTTCCTTGCAGCATGCGGGGTGATGGAAATTGTATGGCAGATTGGGAAAAGAGTCTGCAAAGGTGAAAAATCTGTAAAGGTTTTAAGATTTTTATATCAAAGCTGTATCATTGGATTTTTAACAGTTGCAGTGGCAGCGGGATATGGAAGTTATAATATCAAAAATGTAAGACAGACAGATTACAATCTTACAACGAAAAAACAGGTTAAAAATTGTCCAGATTTCAGATCTTCATACGCCAACAACAATGACAACAGACAAATTCAAGACATACTGTCAAAAGATTCAGGCGCAGCATCCAGATATTCTTGCTCTCACAGGAGATATTTTCGATGAAAATACAACAAAAGAAGAGATGCAGACCGTAGCAAAAGCTTTAGGACAGATCAAAACAACTTATGGAATCTTTTATGTATTTGGAAATCATGATTACAATTACTACACAAACAAACCATTTTATACGCCAGATGTATTAAGAAATACATTAAAGGAAAATGGAATTCATGTACTAGAAGACCAGTCGTATCAGATTAATGATAACTTCAGAATTGTTGGAAGAAAAGATGCATCGGTTGATCGAAAAGATATCAAAGAAGTTGTTGGAGATAAAAAGAAAGATGAATTTGTGTTATTGCTGGATCATCAGCCAAAAGGCTTAAAAGAAAATAAAAAGGCAGGTGTAGATCTTTCTTTATCCGGACATACTCACGCCGGACAGATCTGGCCGACAGGACAGCTTGGAGAATTGATCGGAGTCACAGAGTTAAATTATGGATATCAGCAGGATCATAATTATCAGGTGATCGTAAGTTCAGGAATTGGCGGCTGGGGATATCCAATCCGTACAGGCGGACATTCCGAATATGTTGTGATCACCCTAAACATAAAGAAATAAAGAGGAAAAAATATGGCAGGAAAATTTTATGCAGTAAAAAAAGGAAGAAAGCCAGGAATCTATATGTCATGGGATGCATGCAAAGCACAGGTGATGGGTTTTCCAAATGCAAGATACAAAGGATTTAAGACAAAAGCAGAAGCGCAAGAGTTTTTAAATCCCGATGCAAATGAATTAATGCAGATTGATGAAGATACGTTAGTTGCCTATGTGGATGGAAGCTATGATCATTCCCAGAAGAGATTTTCTTATGGAATGGTATTGATGCATGGTGGAGAAGAACGCTACTTTGCATATCCATATACAGACGAAGAACTTGCAACGATGCGTAATGTAGCAGGCGAGATCAAAGGTTCCGAAGCAGCGATGCGTTTTGCCAAAGAAAATGGTTATAAAAAGCTTGCAATTCACTACGATTATGAAGGAATCCAGAAATGGTGTACCGGTGAATGGGCAGCGAAAAAAGAAGGAACACAGGCTTATCAGAGAATTTATGAAGAAATGAAACAACATGTGCAGATCAAGTTCGTGAAAGTGAAAGGACATTCTAATGATAAATATAATGATTATGCCGATATGTTAGCAAAATCTGCATTAGGAATCGGGGATGGCAGCTTTGAGAAGAAAGAAGATCAAGAATGGATCAAAGTTAGATAAAAGCATAAAAAAATCTGAAATCACAGTGAAAGGATTTCAGATTTTTATTTTGCATAATTTATTATTTATTTTAATTACTTTGTTAATTCCAGATAATGAGGAATGATATCTTCATAAGTACCATCTTTTAATAAGAATCCTTTTGGAATTACACCAAGCTGGATAAATCCAAGTTTCTTGTATAGGTGTAAGGCAGCTTTATTACTTGCAACAACAGCGTTAAACTGCAGAATCTTAAAATCAAATTCAGATGCACGCTTTACACAGTCAGTGACAAGAAATTCACCAATCTGTTTTCCACGATGAGCGGAAGAAACTGCATAACTTGCATTACAGATATGACCACATCTTCCAACATTATTTGGATGTAAAATATAAAGCCCAACGATTTCATTGGTATCAGAATCAACAGCGATTCCAGTGTATGTCTGTTCTTCAAAGAAAGCAAGACCACTTTCATGATCTAAGTCATCTAACTGAGGAAAGGCAACGCCGTCGTCAACAACTTCATTCCAGATTTTGATTGCTGCGTCTGTATCATCGGGTTCAAATTTTCTGATTTCAATCATTGTTAGTTACCTCGTTGTTTTCTTTTTATGATAACATATATTTTAATTAAATTAGTAAAAAATAAAAATATTTCTTGAAAAATTATCATATTTATTGTAATATAATATAGCTTATGTACCAGTAACTCAGTGGATAGAGTGGCAGCCTCCGAAGCTGTTGGCCGCGGGTTCGACTCCCGCCTGGTGCGTATTTTATACAAATGAAATAAATTAAATATCGTCTTTTAAGAGACTATAGATTTTACTGTTTCTGATCGTTAAACAGCAAGGTCTATCGTCTCTTTTTTTGTTATTAAGGAGGAATTATTTTATGGATCAGACGTATATGAAAGAAAAACCTATTTTACCGTTATTATTATCAATGGCATTGCCGATGGTAATCTCAATGTTTGTAAATTCGTTGTATAACATCATTGACAGTATTTTTGTTGCAAAGATCAGTGAAGATGCAATGAACGCATTGTCTCTTGTATATCCAGTACAGAATCTGATCAACTCAATTGCTGTTGGGTTTGGTGTTGGAATTAATGCAGTAATTGCGATGTTTCTTGGTGCAGGAAAAGCAAAGGAAGCCAATAAAGCTGCGACACAGGGATTGTTTTTAAATATCATTCATGGAGTCATTCTTACAATCGTTGGATTAATGATCATGCCATCATTTTTGGCAATGTTTACAAGTGATCACACTGTGATTGGAATGGGATTACAATATTCAACGATTGCATTGATGTTTTCAACAATTATTATGGCAGGCATTTCTTTTGAAAAGATTTTTCAGGCAGTTGGAAATATGGTGATTACTATGATTGCCTTAATGACTGGCTGCATTGTAAATATTGTGTTAGACCCACTTTTAATCTTTGGAATCGGATTCTTTCCGAAACTCGGAATTCAGGGTGCAGCACTTGCAACTGGTATTGGGCAGAGCAGTACATTAATCATTTATCTGGTTGTTTATGTGCTTCGTCCAATTCACGTAAAGATCAGAAAAGATTGTTTAAAACCAGAAGCTGCCTGTGTAAAAAGATTATATGCGATTGGAATTCCAGCGACTTTAAATATGGCACTTCCATCTTTCTTAGTATCAGCCTTAAATGCGATTTTAGCATCGTTTTCACAGACTTATGTTGTTGTTCTTGGTGTTTATTACAAATTGCAAACATTCTTATACCTTACTGCAAATGGAATGATTCAGGGAATGCGTCCAATCATGAGCTACAATTATGGAGCAAAGGAACCTGCGCGTGTCCGTAAGATTTATCTTATGACATTTGAGATTGTCGTTGGAATTATGGCTGTTGGAACTGTCATTTGTTTTGCAATACCACAGACACTTATGAGCATGTTTACAAGCAATCCTCAGACATTGACAGAAGGTGCAATCGCACTTCGCATTATCTGTGCAGGATTTGTTGCTTCTTCCGTTTCCGTTGTTTCTGCAGGTGCGTTTGAAGCATTAGGAAAAGGTATCCAGTCTTTTATGATTTCATTTTTGCGCTATGTTATCGTGATTATTCCTGCAGCATTTGTATTAAGCAAAGCTGTTGGTGTACATGGCGTATGGCACGCTTTCTGGGTTGCTGAAATCATTACTGCTGTGATTGCTTTTATTCTTTACTATCAGCTCATTGGAAAATCAGGAAAAGAAACTGTAAAAGCACAAGTTGATTAAATTTTGACAGATTATAAAGAAACGCTTACAATAAACAAAAAGAAAAGGAGCGTAAAACTATGGGACATATATCAACCGTTGAAGTTCGTTATGCAGAAACAGATCAGATGGGGATCGCACATCACAGCAATTATGCCATCTGGTTTGAAGTTGCCAGAACTGATTTTATTAAAGCAGCTGGTATTTCTTACACAGATGTAGAAAAAGAAGGAATCATTACACCGTTAACAGGTCTCGAATGCAAATATAAAAAAGCAGCTTTCTATGAAGACCAATTACAGATTCATGTGAATCTTACAAAGCTGACGCCTGTTCGCTTGGAGTTTTCCTATAAAGTTACAAGAGGTGATGACCTGATAGCTACTGGAAAAACAACACATGGTATGGTGACAAAAGACTTAAAACCAATCAATGTAAAAAAAGAACATCCGGAAATTTACCGAATGTTCGAAAATGCTTTGGATTAAAGATAACTTAACTGTTCTATTAGAATTAACCGCATTAGTTGATGTGGGAATGTCATTTTACTGAAACTTAATTTTAATTTTCCTTTGGATACAACTTTTGGTGATAAGCCAAGGGAACCACCAATAATAAATGTAACGTTATTTATGGACTCCTTGTTCCACTGATTCCATTTCTTCTGGAATTGTTCGGTGGAATAAGGAGTTCCTTCTATACAGAGAGGAATTACGAAAGATCCTTCTGGAATCTTATCAAGAATTCGCTGCCCTTCGATTTCTTTAATCTTAGTTTCTTCTTTTTCGCTTGCATTGTCTGGTGTTTTCTCGTCAGGAAGTTCTATGATTTCAAAATCATATTTCTTTCGGATGATCTTTGTATAGTGATCGATCAGTTCTCTTAAATATGCTTCTTTAATTTTCCCGACACAGATCATTTGGATTTTCATGTATTTTGATACCTTTCTTTATAATTATATTTGGACAGTTTGGGTAGTAGTTTGGGTAGTAGTTTGGGTAGTAGTTTAGGTAGTACTTTGGGTAGTTTTATCTCTGCTTTAATTTTGTACACAAAGTGTAACACATTTTCTTGACTCTATCAAACGGCGCTAATACAATAACGAAATTATTTTTAATAAAATCTGTAACGTATACCGCAGGGCACGCGTAAATTCATAGCCCTTTGGGCTGGACTCGCTCCGCTCGATAAGGTATACCCGCGGGGCATTCGTGAATTCATAGTCCTTTGGACTGGACTCACTTCGTTCGATAAGGTATAATATACTGTAAATTTGCTTTAGGTGGATTGGAGGGAAGTGCGTGAAGCTTAAGAAATCTACAGTCATCATTATTATTACAAGCTGGATCTTGTTTTTTATCGCAGCTTTTTTAGCGTATGGAAAATTAGACCAGATGAAACAAGAACGACTTACCAATGAAAAGATTTTTCAACAAACAACACAAAAGAATACCTCACAAAGCGTGATCAAAGAGACAAATGATGCAGCAACAACACAAAAGAAAGATCCGGATGCTGAGAAAAAGGCGGTTGAGGATTTCATGAAAACATATTATAAGAGAGTTCAGAACAATGATCTGGCGAATCTTAAAAATATGGTAGAAGATACAAATGAATTGGAGAAGAATCAAAAGGCCATCCATCAGTATGTGAAAAAATATAAGAATCTTACATATCTTGTAAAACAAGGTGCAGATGATGAATCATTTATCGTTTATGTAACATATGAGATGAAGATTAAGAAGATTTCTACACTGGCACCTGGAATGACATCGTATTATGTGATGAAGAAGGGAGATACTTTCTGTATCTATAATAATGAAAAGCATGATACAGATGAGATTACGGATGCGAAAAAAGAAAGCCAGAACAGCAAAGAAATCAAAAAGCTGACAAAGCAGATCAATAAAAAATATGAGCAGGCTTTAAAACAAGATAAAAAATTAAAACAATTTTTTAAAGGAAATTAAAACATATGATGAAGTTTGAAATCTATATTCTGCAGAAGAAATCACAAGATCCGAAGATGTATCAAGAAGCGATGGCTGAGTATTTAAAGCGTCTTGGGGCATATGCGAAAGTTTCTGTAGCATATAAGAAGAATGCAAAACAAGTAGAGAAAATATTAAAAGAACCGGGAGAGCATTATCATATCATGCCAGGAAAAGACAGTATGACAAGCCCGGACCTTGCACAGCTGATCAATGAAAGTTCTGTGCAGGGAATTTCAAAGTTTCATTTTTATATTGGAGATTTAGAATCAGAGGAAGTAAAACCATTTCATGTATCTTCATTTACACAAAGTGGTTCACTGACGGGTACGATCATATTAGAACAGATTTATCGTGCTTACCGGATTTTAAATCACCAGCCATATCACAAATAATACTAGAATGGAGTTAACGAAGATGGAGTTTAAGACACCAACAATTGAAGATAAAGAAGAAATTGACCGATGTATATTGGAGGATGATACAAGAAGCTGTGACTATGCAACAGCAAATATTATTCTATGGAGTCCTTTTTATCAAGTGAAGTATGCGATCATAGACGGATTGTTTGTATCTCATACGGACGAAGAGGGAGGCTCTTTTTGTTACCCGCTTGGAAAAGGCGATAAAAAGAAAGTATTACAATATTTAATGGACGATTGTAAAGAAAAACAGATTCCATTTGTCTTACATGGTGTAACCCATGAGATGGAAGATGAGTTCCGTGAGATGTTTGGAGACATCTACGAGATTGAATATGACAGAGATATTTCAGAGTATATTTATGACAGAGAGAAACTCGCAACATTATCAGGAAAGAAGCTTCATGGAAAGAGAAATCACATCAACCGTTTTAAGGAAAATCACGAGTGGTCCTATGAACCGCTTTCCGATGAGAATCAGTTAGAAGTACTGGCAATGCTGATGGAATGGAAGATGCAAAACTGCGATCCAGAGGATATTGAGAAACATGATGAGATCTGTGTTTCCAAAAACAGTGTGATCAACTACAAAGAATTAGGACTTGTTGGTGGCGTTCTGCGTGCCGAAGGAAAGATCGTAGGATTTTCCATAGGAGAACGTGCATCGAATGAAGATACATTTATCGTTCATATTGAAAAAGCCTTTGCGGATATCCAAGGAGCTTATCCGATGATCAATCAGCAGTTTGTAATCCATGAGATGGAGAATTTTAAATATGTAAACAGGGAAGATGATGTCGGAGAAGAAGGGCTTAGAAAGTCAAAATTATCTTATCGTCCAGTATTTATGGTAGATAAAGGCGTTCTTCGTCTAAAATCAGAAGTAAAGAATTGACACTAGGTGCCTAAAAATGTAGAATTGAAGAAAGGACAAACCATTAGGAGGAATATGTAATGAGACATTTGATCGATCCGATGGATTTAAGCGTGGAAGATATTGACAGATTACTAGATCGCGCTGATGACATCGCAAAGAATCCTGAGAAGTATCAGGAAGTATGCAAACACAAGAAATTAGCAACTCTGTTCTTTGAACCAAGTACAAGAACAAGATTAAGCTTTGAAGCAGCAATGCTTGAATTAGGAGGAAGTGTTCTTGGATTTTCTTCTGCTGATTCATCATCTGCATCGAAAGGAGAAAGCGTTGCAGATACAGCAAGAGTTATTGAGTGCTACGCAGATATCATTGCGATGCGTCATCCAAAGGAAGGTGCACCATATGTGGCTTCACAGTATGTAAACATTCCAATCATCAATGCAGGAGATGGTGGACATAACCATCCAACACAGACATTAACAGACCTTTTAACAATTCGAAGAGAAAAAGGAAGACTTAACAACTTTACAATCGGATTTTGCGGGGATTTAAAGTTTGGAAGAACTGTACATTCGCTGATCAAAGCATTATCCAGATATGAAGGAATTAATTATATCCTGATTTCTCCAGAAGAACTTCAGATTCCAGAGTATATTAAGAAAGATGTATTTGAGAAGAAAGGCATTTCTTATACAGAAGTTGACAAGATGGAAGATGTCATGCCAGATTTAGATATTCTTTATATGACACGAGTACAGAGAGAACGTTTCTTTAATGAGGCTGATTATGTAAGATTAAAAGACAGCTATATTTTAGATATGGACAAATTAAAGATTGCGAAAGATGATCTTTCTATTTTACATCCATTACCTCGTGTGAATGAGATTTCTGTAAAAGTCGATAATGATCCAAGAGCCTGCTATTTCAAACAGGTATTGAATGGAAAACATGTAAGAATGGCATTGATCATGGAATTACTGGGGGTAAGTGCAGATGAACATTGATAGCATTAAGAATGGAATCGTATTAGACCATATCCGTGCAGGGCGTGGAATGGAGATTTATAACAGTCTTGGACTGGATCAGTTAGACTGTAGTGTTGCAATTATTAAGAATGTAAAAAGTAATAAGATGGGAAAGAAAGACATCATTAAGATCTCAGATGCATTTGAAGTGAATTTTGATGTCTTAGGATACATAGATCCAGAAGTTACTGTATGTGTCATTGAAAATGGCAGTGTAAAATCCAAACATAAAGTAGAACTTCCAGAGAAGATCGTAAATATTGCAAAATGCAAGAATCCAAGATGTATCACATCTATAGAACAAGAGATCGATCATGTGTTTAAATTAACAGACAGAGAACATCAGGTATATCGCTGCATTTACTGCGAATCAAAGCTTAAAAAATAATCAAAAGAAACAAGAGGTATCCGTGCATGAAACAAGAAAGCAGAACAAATATTAATCGTGTAAAAAAGGATATCAGCAGTCCGGAAAGTTTCACACCGCCTGAGGAACTAAAACGACAGCTGATCACAACCATGCAAAGCATTTATGATGAAGAAGATATTGAGGCTGTAGAGCGTGCCTATAAAGTTGCATACAAGGCACATGAGAAACAGAAACGAAAGTCTGGAGAGCCTTATATCATTCATCCTATTTGTGTTGCGATCATACTTGCAGAATTAGAACTTGACAAAGAAACGATTATGGCAGGACTGCTTCATGATGTTGTGGAAGATACGGAGACAACCCACGAGGATATTGTCAGAGACTTTGGAGAAGAAGTTGCCCAGTTAGTTGACGGGGTTACCAAGTTAGGACAGTTAAGTTATTCAAAAGATAAGATTGAAGTTCAGGCGGAGAACTTACGAAAGATGTTCCTTGCGATGGCAAAAGATATCCGAGTTATTTTGATCAAACTTGCGGACCGTCTGCATAATATGCGAACAATGCAGTTTATGCGTCCAGAGAAGCAAAAAGAGAAATCAAGAGAAACGATGGATATCTATGCACCGATCGCACACCGTCTTGGTATTTCAAAGATTAAAGTAGAATTAGATGATCTTGCACTGCGTTACCTAAAGCCGGATGTATACGAAGATTTGGAACGTTCTCTGGATTCAGCAAAAGAAGAAAGAGAAGCATTTATTCAGGAGATCGTAGAAGAAGTGAAGGGACATATTGACCGTGCAGGAATCAAGGCAGAGATTGATGGACGTGTAAAACATATGTTCAGTATATATAAGAAGATGGTCAATCAGCATAAGACGATCGATCAGATTTATGATTTATTTGCGGTAAGGATCAAAGTAGATACAGTCAAAGACTGTTATGCAGCACTTGGAATCATCCATGAGATGTACAAACCAATCCCAGGCAGATTCAAAGATTATATTGCGATGCCAAAACCAAATATGTACCAGTCACTTCATACAACACTGATCGGACCAGAAGGACATCCATTTGAGATTCAGATCCGTACTTTTGAGATGCATCGTGTTGCCGAATATGGTATCGCAGCCCACTGGAAATATAAAGAGAATAATAATACCAAAGGACTTAACAAAGAAGAAGAGAAATTAAGCTGGTTAAGAGAAGTGCTGGAATGGCAGCGCGATATGGATGATAACAAGGAGTTTTTAAGTCTTCTTAAGACAAACCTTGATCTCTTTGCAGAACAGGTATATTGCTTTACACCGAATGGAGATGTCAAAAATCTCGCCAATGGTTCCACACCAATTGACTTTGCTTATTCCATCCATAGTGCCGTCGGTAATAAGATGGTCGGAGCCAGAGTTAACGGAAGACAGGTTCCATTTGATTATCATTTACAGAATGGTGATCGCGTAGAGATCATTACATCACTTAATTCGAAAGGACCAAGCCGTGACTGGCTAGGTCTTGTAAAATCAGCACAGGCAAGAAGTAAGATCAACCAGTGGTTTAAACGACAGTTCAAAGAAGAGAATATTGTCAGAGGTAAGGAACTGTTAGAGAAATACTGTAAGAGTAAGAGTATCAGACTTCCTGAACTTATGAAGCCGGAATATATCAAGAAAGTAGAATTAAAATACGGATTCAAGGACTGGGATTCTGTATGTGCAGCAGTTGGACATGGCGGACTGAAAGAAGGCCAGGTCATCAACAAGATGCTGGAAGAAGATCGTAAGATTAAGAAACAGAAGATTACAGATGAACAGATTTTAAAGAAAACGGCAGAAGCAGCACAGGCAGCAGCGGCGAATCCAGAGAAGAAGAAAGATGAGAAATCAAAAGGTGGAATCGTTGTACGTGGAGCGAATGATGTTGCCGTCCGCTTTTCAAAATGCTGTAATCCGGTGCCAGGAGATGAGATCGTTGGATTTATTACAAGAGGACGAGGCATTTCTATCCACAGAACAGATTGTGTGAATTTATTAAATATGCCGGAATCAGATAGAGCGAGACTGATTGAAGCTGAATGGCAGGTAAGCGAAGCAGATACAACCCAGACATATACAACAGAGATTAATATTTATGCCAATAACCGAAAAGGCCTTTTGGCAGAGGTATCAAAGATTTTCTTAGAATTAGACATTGATATTATTACGATCAATGTGTCAAATAATAAGAAAGGAAGAGCAACGCTTAGTATGTCGTTTGATATCACAGGCGTAGAGCAGCTGAATCGTATCATTGCCAAGATCAGGAATGTGGAAGGCGTGATCGACATAGAAAGAACAGCAGGATAGGTGAGAATATGAGTGAAACAACATTACGACTGGACAGACCACTTAAGATGGTAACGATCTGTCTTGGACAGATGCAGACAAACTGTTATATCGTTGAGAATACAAAAACAAATCAGGCGTTCGTATTTGATCCGGGAGATCAGGGAGAACGTATTATGAATACATTGCAGGAAGAAGGAATGGAACTTGCGGGTGTATGTCTGACTCATGGGCATTTTGATCATGTGATGGCACTTCCATATCTGATGGAGCAAAAACCAGATCTCGATGTTTATCTTTATGAAGATGAAGCAGAAGTTCTGGCAGATCCGAATCTGAATCTTGGCTCTATGATGGGAATGAATCTTTCCTTAAAGGCTAATCGTTTAGTGAAAGATGGAGAGATCATCGATGTACTTGGAACAAAGGTAAAATGTATTCATGTTCCAGGACATACAAAAGGTGGAGTCTGCTACTATTTCGCAGATTATGGATGGCTGATCTCAGGGGATACATTATTCCAGATGAGTATTGGAAGAACAGATTTTCCAACAGGTAATTTAAATGATCTGCTGACAGCGATCAGAGAGAAATTATTTGTGCTGCCACCATGGACAAAAGTATTATCCGGTCATACACCACCAACAACGATCGAGGAGGAAAGCAGATGCAATCCGTTTCTGCAATAGACTATGATTGGATTAATTCAGAACAAGACAATTTATGAATATGATATCAGAAGTTTAATATTGGCATTTATGCTCGGAGAGAAGATAGAATTGACGGATCACGTTGATTCTATCTACGATTTTATATTGGAAGTTCAATATAAGGATCAGGAAATCGAGATGAAGTTGTACAAGAAAGGCAATCCAGAAGATACAATCCAGTTATTTGGTGATTATGAAGATAAGAAGATCTTCAAAAACCAGATGAAACGAGGAATCTATCAGTTATTTTCCAAAGCATTAGACAAACAGCTTCCATGGGGAACATTAACTGGAATCCGCCCGACAAAGATTGCTTTTGACGGATATGAAAGAGGAGAAAGCAGTCAGGAGATCATTCATAGATTCCAAAAAGATTATCTGGCTTCCGAAGAGAAAGCAAGTCTTTGTACAGAAACAGTACAGAAAGAACAAGAGCTTTTAAAGGCATTCCCATACAAAGAAGGATACAGCTTATATGTAGGTATTCCATTTTGCCCAAGTACGTGTCTGTACTGTTCGTTTACATCGTATTCGATCGATCAGTATGAGAACATCGTACAGGATTACTTAGATGCACTATTTAAGGAATTAGATTTTGTGAAGCAGACGTATGCACACAAAGAACTTCAGACGATGTATATCGGAGGCGGAACACCGACATCGTTAAATGAGAAAGATCTGGAATATCTCTTATGTGAGATCAATAAGAGATTACCATTATCAAAGATTCAGGAAATTACAGTGGAAGCTGGAAGACCTGACAGTCTGAATCTTGAGAAGCTAAAGATTCTTAAGCAATATGGAGTCACAAGGATCAGTATTAATCCACAGTCGATGAATGATAAGACATTAAAACTGATCGGAAGAAATCATTTGTCCGAAGATATCAAAGAGAAATTCGCACTTGCAAGGCAGGCAGGAATTGATAATATCAATATGGATATGATCTGCGGGCTTCCAGAAGAAGGAATGGAAGAACTTACCTATACATTAGAGGAGATCAGGAAACTTGATCCAGAAAGTTTAACGGTTCATGCACTTGCGGTCAAACGTTCATCGAGATTAAACCGCATGAAAGATACCTATCATTTTGGGGCAACTGAAGAAATGGTATCTTACGCAGCCAGATGCGCAAGAGAGATGCAGATGGAACCATACTATTTATACCGGCAGAAGAATATCCCAGGAAACCTTGAGAATGTCGGTTTTTCAAAAAAAGGAAAAGAATGTCTCTATAATATTTTGATTATGGAGGAATTACATGATATTATAGCAGTTGGTGCGGGTACATCATCGAAGATCGTACATCAGGAAGATCATCAGGTGGACCGCATCGAGAATCTTAAGGATATTAAGCAGTATATTACACGAATTGATGAGATCATTCATAGAAAAGAATTAAAGATGATCTAAACAGGAGTTTTATTATGGCAATCAGTTATGGACGAACAGATATCGAGACACCGATCCATGCAGATATGAAAGAAACATTAAGTCACGGGATCATTGTCAGTAATTTAGCTTATCTTGTTGGAAAGGAATTAGGGCTTTCAGAAGGTATATGCCACGATCTTGCAGTTGCAGGGATGTTACATGATCTTGGGAAAGTAAGACTTAATTTCTATATGAATGAGAAAGTGGAAGACGAGATTCTGGCCGTTGATGAAACAAGATATATGAGAATGCATCCATCGATCGGATATGCGATCCTTGCAGATTATGATTATAACCAGACAGTATTAGATGCTGTATTATATCATCATGAACACTATGATGGAACAGGTTATCCGCATAATCTGGTTGGAAAGCAGATTCCGTTGGTTGGAAGGATCATGCATGTATGCGATATTTTCGGGGCATTGATCTCAAATCGTGATTACAGGGAAGGATTTGATGTTGAGACTGCACTCGATATCATGATCGATGAAGTAAAGAATTTTGATATGAAAGTATTTTTAGCATTCCAGAGAGTTGCATTTTCTGAAGGAGTTATGGAAACTGTGATGGAAAAGGCCAATCTGGATGATTTATTTGAGGAGGAACAACAATGATTACACAGGCACCAAGAGGAACAAAAGACTGGTTTGGAAAAGATATGGATCAGCGCACATATTTAGAGGATATTTTCAAAGATTTATGCGCATCCTATAATATTCACGAGATCATCACACCAGTATTTGAACATACAGAACTTTTCCAGAGAGGTGTTGGAGAAACAACAGACGTTGTCCAGAAAGAGATGTATACATTCGAAGATAAAGGACACAGAAGTATTTCATTAAAACCAGAAGGAACAGCAGGAGCGATCCGTGCATACTTACAGAATGGTCTGGCAAATGAGCCACAGCCAATCAAGATGTTCTATATCACACCAGCATTTCGTTATGAGAAACCACAGAGTGGAAGATTAAGACAGCACCACCAGTTCGGAGTTGAGTTTGTCGGGGCAGAAAGCCCATTGGCAGAAGTAGAACTGATCACACTGGTTTCTACATTTATTAAGAAAATCGGATTAAAAGATGCAAAATTACACATCAACAGTATCGGATGTGAACACTGCCGTAAGGAATACAATAAAGCATTATTATCTTATTTAAAAGAACATGAAGAACACTTATGTCCTACATGCAGAGAACGTATGGAAAAGAATCCATTACGTGTTATCGACTGTAAAGTGCCAGAATGTAAGGAAATCGTCAAAGATGCACCAAGAACGATCGACTATTTAGATGACGAATGCAAAGCACACTTTGAAGAATTAAAGAGCTTATTAGAAGCACTGAACATTCCATATGAAGTTGACACAGAGATCGTTCGTGGACTTGACTACTATACAAAGACTGTTTTTGAATTTGTAAATGAAGACGGATTCACTTTATGTGGTGGTGGACGTTATGATAACCTTGTTCATGAGATCGATGGAAAAGTATCTATGCCATCCGTTGGATTTGGTATGGGTGTAGAGAGAATTCTTTATTTCTTAGAAGAAGAGAAAGTCGATCTTCCATGCACAAGAGATATCGATCTTTATGTAGGAATCCTTGGACAGGAAGCAAAAGCGAAAGCTTATCAGATCGTTGTAGATCTTCGTAATCAGGGATATGTCGTAGAAACTGACTACCTTGGAAGAAGCGTAAAAGCACAGATGAAATACGCGAATAAATTAAATGCCAAGAATACAATTATCATTGGTGATGATGAGATCGCTAAGAATGAAGGAAATGTCAAAAACATGGAAACAAGAGAAGTAACAGCCATTTCTCTTGATAAAATTGCAGATTGTTTAAAATAAAATCACGCTTTCTTGTACTAGTTCGTGACATTTTTGACAAAATCATATATAATGATTAAGAATTACAGGAAAGGAGGTAACAATGCATGAGTGAATATGCAATCGTGGCACCAGAAGATTTCGACCAGAGCGTATTTCGCCTGATCGGCAAGGAATGGATGCTTGTTACTGCAAAGAATCAGGAAGGAAAAGTCAACACAATGACTGCCTCATGGGGCGGCATGGGTGTTATGTGGGGGAAGAATGTCGCTGTGACAGTCATCAGACCACAAAGATATACAAAAGAATTCATTGACCAGTCAGAATCATTTACATTATCTTTCTATGATGATACATTCAAGAAGGATTTAAGCTATCTTGGAAGTGTATCAGGAAGAGATGAAGACAAGATCGCAAAGACACGTCTGACACCAACAGATGCGAATGGAATCCCATTTTTTGAGGAAGCAAAGATCGTACTGATCTGTAAAAAATTATATTCCCAGCCAATGGATCCAGAAGGATTTGTTGATAAATCTTTAGATGAACAGTGGTATCCAGAGAAGGATTATCACGTACTTTACGCTGCAGAGATCGAACAGATCCTTGTAAGAAAAGATTCATAAAAGAATATATAAGGCAGAACCGAAGATACGGGCTCTGCCTTTCGTACAAAGTGAAAAGGATGAAGGAGGAAATATCATGGCAGAATCAATGTCAGGTTTAGCCAGATCCCACCGATGTACAGAGGTAAGCAACAAACTTATCGGAACAGAAGTCACTGTCATGGGATGGGTACAGAAACGAAGAAATTTAGGAAGTCTTATTTTTGTAGATTTAAGAGACCGTTCAGGAATCTTACAGTTAGTCTTTGACCAGGAAGTATTATCCGAGGAAGACTATAATAAGGCAAACTCTTTAAGAAGTGAGTATGTCGTTGCAGCAGTAGGTACTGTAGAGAAGAGAAGTGCAGCGATCAACGAGAACTTAAAGACAGGAGATATCGAGATCAAGGTACACACACTGCGTATCTTATCAGAATCAGAAACTCCTCCATTTCCAATTGACGAGAATCAGACAGTCAAAGATGAACTTCGTTTAAAATATCGTTATCTTGATCTTAGAAGACCAAATCTTCAGAGAAACTTACGCATCCGTAACGATGTAACAAGAATGGTTCGTAACTTCTTAGGAGACGAAGGATTCTTAGAGATCGAGACACCAGTTTTAGGAAAGAGTACACCAGAAGGAGCAAGAGATTACCTTGTACCAAGCCGTGTACATCCAGGAGAATTTTACGGACTTCCACAGTCACCACAGTTATTTAAACAGCTGTTAATGTGCTCTGGATTCGACCGTTACTATCAGATCGCAAAATGTTTCCGTGATGAAGATTTACGTGCAGACCGCCAGCCAGAGTTTACACAGATCGATATGGAACTTTCATTCGTTGACGTTGATGATGTCATCGATGTAAACGAACGTCTGTTAAAGAAGATCTTCAAAGAAGTATTAGATATCGATGTACAGCTTCCAATGCTGCGCATGACATATAAAGAAGCAATGGACCGCTTTGGATCTGACAAACCAGATATGCGTTTTGGAATGGAACTTACAAACGTATCCGAGACAGTCGCAGGATGTGACTTTATGGTATTTAAAGGAGCATTAGAAAATGGTGGATCTGTCAGAGGATTAAATGCCAAAGGTTTAGGAGATCTTGGACGTAAGAAGATTGACGGATTCGTTGATTACGCCAAAGACTTCGGAGCTAAAGGTCTTGCATACATTCAGTTAAAGAGTGATGGAACAGTGAAATCATCCTTCGCCAAATTCATGAAAGAAGAAGAGATGGATGCACTGATCAAAGCAATGGATGGACAGGCAGGAGACTTATTATTATTTGCCGCAGACAAAGATAAAGTTGTCTTTGATGTGCTTGGTAACTTAAGACTTCACATTGCAAAACAGTACGATATGATCGACAAATCCCAGTACAAGTTCTTATGGGTAACAGAATTCCCATTACTTGAGTGGAGCGACGAACAGAATCGTTACACAGCAATGCATCACCCATTTACAATGCCATTTGAAGAAGATCTTGAATTTATCGATGAAAGACCAGGAGATGTCCGTGCGAAAGCATATGATATCGTATTAAATGGTACAGAACTTGGTGGTGGATCTATCCGTATCCATCAGGATGATATTCAGGAGAAGATGTTTGAAGCTCTTGGATTTACAAAAGAAGATGCTCACAACCGTTTTGGATTCTTATTAGATGCATTCAAATTCGGAGTACCACCACATGCTGGTTTAGCTTATGGTCTTGACCGTCTTGTTATGTGGTTAACAGGAGAAGACAGCATTCGTGATGTCATCGCCTTCCCGAAAGTAAAAGATGCTTCCTGCCTGATGACACAGGCACCAGGACCGGTTGATACATTACAGCTAGAAGAACTTGGAATTGAACTTTCAACACCAGAGGAGGAATAATCAGATGGAGAAAATGTTATTTAGCGGTGTTCAGTCTAACTCTGAAGTTGCACTGATCGCAATCAAAGGAATCAAAAACCAGCCAGGAATCGCAGCAAAAGTTTTTGGTGCCATTGCAGAAGAAGAAATCAACGTGGAACTGATCCTTCAGTCTATCGGACGTGGAGAGAACAAAGACATCTCCTTCGTTGTAGCACAAGAAGAAGCAGATCATGCCGTTGAAACATTAAAGAAAGCATTTGACGAAGCAGACTATGAAGAGATCATCAGTGACAAAGAAGTTGGAATCGTATCCATCGTTGGAGCTGGAATGATGTCTAACAGTGGAGCAGCATCTAAGATGTTCGAAGCACTTTATAATCGTGGAATCAACATCCACTTAATCTACACATCTGAGATCAAGATCACAGTTCTGATCAAAGAAAGCCGTGTAGAACGTGCAGTTGAAGCATTAAAAGAACAGTTCCAGGAATAATCAGATAAATCAAACGATCGAGAGATCATATTAATAATACATAACATACGAGACATAATATTATTTTACATAACATATAAAGGAGAAAACTATGTTTGATTTTAGCGAAGTAAAAAACTACGATCCAGAATTAGCAGAAGCAATGGAGAATGAATTAACAAGACAGAGAACAAATCTTGAGTTGATCGCATCTGAAAACCTTGTTTCAAAAGCTGTTATGGCAGCAATGGGAAGCCATTTAACAAATAAATATGCAGAAGGATATCCAGGAAAACGTTACTATGGTGGATGCCAGTATGTAGATGTTGTAGAAGATCTTGCAAGAGAACGTGCCAAAGAATTATTTGGATGCGAATATGTAAATGTACAGCCACACTCTGGAGCACAGGCAAACATGGCAGTATTCTTCGCAGTATTGAATGTCGGAGATACATACATGGGAATGAGCTTAGACCACGGTGGACATTTAACACACGGAAGCCCAGTCAACATGTCTGGTAAGAACTATCATTGCGTACCATACGGAGTTAATGATGAAGGATTCATTGATTATGATGAAGTAGAAAGAATCGCATTAGAATGCAAACCAAAGATGATCATTGCTGGTGCAAGTGCATACGCAAGAGCGATCGACTTCAAACGTTTCCGTGAGATCGCTGACAAAGTTGGAGCAGTTTTAATGGTAGATATGGCTCATATCGCAGGATTAGTAGCTGCAGGATTACACCAGAGCCCAATCCCTTATGCTCATGTAACAACAACTACAACACATAAGACATTAAGAGGACCTCGTGGTGGAATGATCATGTGCAGCAATGAAGTGAACGAAAAATACAACTTCAACAAAGCAATCTTCCCAGGAATCCAGGGTGGACCATTAATGCATGTGATCGCTGGTAAAGCTGTAGCATTCAAAGAAGCATTAGACCCATCATTCAAAGAATATATGACACAGGTTGTGAAGAATGCAGATACTCTTGCAAATGCACTGATCGAAGAAGGATTCGATATCGTATCTGGAGGAACAGACAACCACTTAATGTTAGTAGATCTTAAGAAATATGATCTGACAGGAAAAGAAGCTGAAAAAGTACTGGATTCTGTACATATCACATGTAATAAGAATACTGTACCAAACGATCCAAAATCTCCATTCGTAACATCAGGACTTCGTCTTGGAACACCAGCTGTTACAACTCGTGGATTGAAAGAAGACGATATGAAAGTGATCGCAAAAGCTATTCGTCTGACATTATTAGACAAGAAACTTGATGAAGCAAACGAATTAGTATTAGGATTAACAGAAAAATATCCACTCTATGAATAATCCATCACAGAGTCGTATTTGGAGGCAGAAATCAATATGAGGATTACAAAGAAACAAGGGGGAATCATAGGAGGTGCCGTAGCGGTTGTTTTAATAGCAGCCGCTATCGGTGTCCATGCCCATTATCAGAACCGTTGGTATCCGGGGAGTACATTTAACAAGGTTGATGTGTCAGGAATGACATACGAAGAATCAGTGAAGAAAGTAAAGAAATCCATTGATTCTTACAAGTTAAAGATCAAGGGAAGAAATAACGGACAGAAAGTGATTTCCGGTAAGGAGATCGATCTTGCATTTAAGACAGAATCACATGTAAAGGATGCTTACAAAAAGCAGCACAGCCAAAGTGTATTTTCAACGATCTTTGGTGGCAAAAAAACCAAAGTGACAGCAGTTGCATTATCAGAGCAGAAATTAAAGGCTAAATTAAAACAATCCGTTTTGATCAAAGGCAGTGATACATATAAGATCACAAAACCAGTGGATGCAACGATCGTATATTCTGCAGATAAGAAATACGGTGTAATCCAGAAGGAAGATGAAGGAAATTACTTAAACCGTAAAGCATTTTATGACGCAGTAGAGAAATCCATAGAGTCTTTAAGTAACACACTGAATCTGACAGATGAAAAGAAGAATCCGGACGTCTATAAAAAGCCTGGTCTGTATCATGATGATGAAGAATTAAAACAGATGCAGACAACCTACAATGAGTATTTATTACATTTCATTCAGTGGGATATGGGCAATAATGTCAAAGAAACATTAGGTCCAGATGCGTTAAAAGACTGCATCAAAGTAAACACAAAGAGACATACTGTAAAATTAGATCAGCCTGCCGTCGAGAAATGGTTAGAAAGCTTTTGCTTAAAATACAAGACACAGGGAATCGCAAGAACATTTAAGACACATTCTGGCAAGAAGATCAAAGTCAGTGGTGGAGACTATGGATGGCGTATCGATTATGATAAAGTTATCGCACAGACAATGAAAGCGTTAAAGAAAGCACCAGAAGAATCTGCGATCAAAGCCTATGAGAAAGACCCTTCCAAGGAGAATGAACAGGCTTTACTTACAAGCTTAAAACCAGTCTACAGCCACAAAGGATATCGTATGGATTATACGAACAAGCAAAATGACTGGGATACACAAAACTACAGTGAAGTTGACCTGTCAGCACAGGAAGTTTTCGTCTACAAAAAAGGAAAACTTGTATTCAGCACAACCTGTATCACTGGAAAAGCAACACCAGATCGTATCACAAGAACCGGTGTTTATGACATCAAAGAGAAGAAACTTACAAAGACATTAACAGGTGCGGATTACAGTGTTCCAACAAGATATTGGACAAGGATCATGTGGACAGGAACAGGATATCATTACAGCAGCAGAGGAGACTGGGGAAGCTGGTCACCAACATATTATAAGACGAATGGATCTCATGGATGTGTTAACTTAACATTATCAGATGCAAGATCTGTATATAACCTGACGAAGATCGGAGATCCTGTATTTATTCATTATTAAAAGAAAGAAAAAGAGGTTTCAATCAATGAGAAATCAATATGAAAAACAGGAAAAAGTATTATGGTATGCACAGATTATGATCTTTCTAGGAGTTTTGGCAACTTGGTTTAATCATATGGATATGCATACATTTTATACGATCAATATCATTTTATCAGTGATTTCAATCATTTCTCTGACACTGGATCGCTTTTACTTTAGTGAGAAGATCGGGCAGAAAGTGCATAATTCTTATTCTGTTGCATATGGATTACTAGTGATCTTTACGTTACTACTGGTAATTCAGTATGCGGGGATATTAAAGATCGATCTGATCATGCAAGAAGAGACAAAGATGATCTGGGCATTAACACCAGCATTGAGTCTTCTTTGGAAGACGAAATTCATCGCCTTCCGTGAATGGGATCAGCGTTAGAAGAAAGAGTTTGTTGCTCAAGAACAGATTTATAAAAGGCTCTTGGCGTTATGCCGAGGGTCTTTTTAAACATTTCAGAGAAATAACTGCTGCCAGAGAAACCATACATCTTAGCAATGTCTGTCATCTTTTTCTCATGTTTGATGATCTCAGACAGACTCATATGAATACGAAGCTGATTCAGATAATCCACAGGACTTAGATGAACATTTCTTTGAAAGAGTCGGCAGCATTCACTGTTGCTTAGATGGCAGTAAGAAGCAATATCAGCGAGTGTATGCTTTTGGTCGATCGTTTTATTGAGATAGATCATTACATCTTTCATACGTTCTAAGTCTCTTGATTCTTTTAAGGATAGTTCTTTGGAGAGATTCACATTATGAAAGATATAATAAAAGATCTCATTTACAAAATGATTGATCTTCAATTCATACCCATCAACAGGACGGTCACAGATCTCATTCATTTTGCGGATCATTTCAAGGATATATTTCTGCCAAGGGACTTTTGGAACAAGCGTTAAAAATCCAAAGGAAGGATGATCGACCAGAGGTTTGATATATTTTTGATATAAAGGATTATCTTCTGTCTGAAAAAGAACAGAAGGGCAGATCCGGTAGATAACAAAGCGGCAGTCATAAGACTGATATGCACAAGCAGAATGAATCTCGCCAGTGTTTAAAAAGAAACCTTCTCCAGAAGAAACGAGAAAAGCCTTCTGCCGGACACGAAACTCCATCATGCCAGAGAGAACATATATGAACTCAAACTCATCATCCCAATGAGGAAACAAAACCTGAGCAGGCATCTGTCGGATATCCAATACCTTGCGTTCAAAGGAAGCCGTTTTAGAAAGCGGAAGCAGTGGAAAATAAGTGATAGATGAATGGTAAATATCATAATTCATAGAAAAACCTCATAATATCAATATTGTTATAAAATATGTCGAATTGTGTCATAATATAGTTTGATTTTACTATGATTGTTATAAAAATTCAAGAATAGAAAAGGCATTTTCACTGGAATGGCGATAAAATATCCAGTAAAAATGCCTAATAAAATGTCTGTGATATTTGATAGAAAGACTGAGTGTTTAATAACCTAGGGATTCACCAACAAGAATCACTTTCACACGATCTTTCATCATTGCACTCTGACGTCTTGTCACAACGATCTGACTGCAGATGCAGGTATCACCATAACAGTCTCCACAACGTCCAGTCATAGAACAAGGAGTTTTCAGTCCGAGACGAAGAGTGTTTGGAGGGCTGGCAAAATTACGAACTCTCTTAATTCCGTCTTCTACATCATTGACAACCTTGTTCATACCAACGATCATGATCACATGTTTAGGACCATAACTTAAGCACGCAACACGGTTACCAGTTCCATCGATATTGATCAGTTCTCCGTCTAAAGTGATCGCGTTAGAGCTCATCAGGAAATAATCAGATAAGACAGCCTTAGCAAAGATCTCACGCTGCTCATCATAATTCTTTGCGACAGAACGATCGATCAGCTGATAGTTTCCTTCCTTTAAGGCATCCATCAGCCCAATCTCAGAAACGCTCATAGAACCACCCCAAGAAACAGAAGAACCCTCTTTGATATAACTAAGAGCCTGTTTTAGGGCGTCTTCCTTGGTCGCACAGAAAACACCATGCATGTTTCTTTTTTCAAGTCCCTTGATAATTGTCTGTGCACGAAGTTTGGTTGCTTCATTTAAAAACATACTCATCATCCTTTCAGTATAAATTATATGTGGAATCATATTTTTACAGATATGAATTCCACAAGAAACAGATTTAATTATATCATGTTTTCAATGGTTATGTTATAATATATCGTAAAACTTTTAGAAAGAGGTAATTTTTTGAAAGCACTATTTATCACAGAGAAACCAAGTGTCGCAAGAGAATTCGCATCGGCACTGAATATAAATGCAAAAAACAGAGACGGATACATGGAAGGAGACAAGGCAGTCATCACATGGTGTGTCGGACATTTAGTTACCATGTCCTATCCGGACCAGTACGACCCTGCACTGAAGAAATGGGACTTAGAAACCATTCCATTTATCCCAGATACATTCAAATATGAAACGATTCCAGGAGTACAAAAACAGTTTGATATCGTATCTTCGCTCCTTAATCGAGAAGACATTGATACGATCTACGTCTGCACTGACTCCGGACGAGAGGGAGAATACATTTACCGTCTGGTAGATCAGCAGGCCAATGTCAGCAAAGATAAGAAGAAAAAACGTGTCTGGATCGACTCTCAGACAAAAGAAGAAGTGATCCGAGGGGTAAAAGAAGCGAAAGACTTAAGTGAATATGATAACCTAGCAGCAGCCGCATACCTGCGAGCCAAAGAAGACTATCTGATGGGAATCAATTTCTCCAGAGTTCTGACCCTCAAATATGGCTGGACACTCGGTAACTATTTAAATCAGAAACGAAGCTTAGTGGTAGCAGTCGGACGAGTGATGACTTGCGTTCTCGGAATGATCGTCAAGAGAGAACGAGAGATCCGTACCTTTGTGCCAACACCGTTTTACAGAATCTTAGGACGCTTTGACTGCCAGGGATTTGAAGTGGAAGCCGAATGGAAAGCAGTGAAAGGATCAAAGTACTTTGAGTCCAAGAAACTATATAAAGATAACGGATTCCTGGACAAGAAAGATGCACAGGAATTCATCAAATATTTAGAAGATGGAAGCAACAATGAGACGATCGTAGTATCCTCATCCAAACGACAGGAAAAGAAGAATCCGCCGTTATTATATAATCTGGCAGAACTTCAGAATGAATGTTCCAAACGATTCAAGCTAAGTCCAGATGAGACATTAAAAGTGGTCCAGGACCTATATGAAAAGAAACTGGTTACATATCCAAGAACCGATGCCAGAGTCTTATCCAGTGCGGTCGCCAAAGAGATTTATAAAAATATCGGGGGATTAAACAACTACACTCCATTATCAGGATTTGCAAATGAGATCATGCAGGGCAAGAAGTATCAGGAAATCATCAAGTCGAAATACGTAGATGACAAGAAGATCACCGACCACTATGCGATCATTCCAACCGGACAGGCAGTAGGCAGTTTATCAAGGATCTCAGAGATGGGACAGAAAGTCTACGATGTGATCGCCAGAAGATTCCTAAGCATCTTTATGCCGCCAGCCGTGTACTTAAAGATCAAATTAGAGACACAGACCAAGGGCGAAGCATTCTTTGCAAACTTTAAGATGTTAAAAGACCCAGGATATTTAAAAGTCACAGGAATGGGCGGACAGAAGAAAGAAGCCCAATTAACAGAAGAACAGATCCTTGCGATCTCATCTTTGAAGAAAGGAATGCCTCTTCCAGTGAAAGACTATACGATCAAAGATGGAACAACATCCGCACCAAAACGATACAACTCAGGTTCCCTGATCCTTGCGATGGAAAATGCAGGACAGCTGATCGAAGATGAAGATTTAAGAGAACAGATCAAAGGAAGCGGGATTGGAACGAGTGCGACAAGAGCAGAGATCGTAAAGAAATTAGTGTCCAATAAATACATTGCATTAAATAAAAAGACACAGATCGTAACACCGACTTTAACCGGAGAGATGATCGTCAATGTTGTCAGTGCATCCATTGGATCACTCTTAAACCCAACCTTAACCGCAAGCTGGGAAAAAGGTCTTACTTATGTGGCAGAAGGAAGTGTCACAGAAGAAGAGTACATGCAGAAGTTAGACAAGTTTGTCACCCAGAAGACAAATATCGTCAAACAAAATAACTTCCAGTATCAGCTAAGACAATCCTTTGATCAGATCGCACCATATTATCAGAAGAAAAAATAAACAAAGAAAAATCAAACAACATTCATAAAAACACCTTTCCTAACATATATTTGGATTATACCAAAATGGGGAGGTGTTTTTAATTTATGAAAGAGGAAGAAATCTTAGGAATCCTTCCATTACATATCAGAACGATCATAAAGCAGGCAGACATCAACTGGGACGACCTTCAGGAAATCCGCCTGCGCATTCAAAAGCCAGTCATTTTAAAATACAACGCAAGATCCTGTTATCTATCCGAACAGGGAAAGATCACAACAAGAAAAGAACAACTACATATCGTAACGTCACAAGAAATCAGACAAGCCATGGAATATATCAGCAGTTATTCGATGTACGCTTATATCGAACAATTAAAACAAGGATTTTTAACGATAAGAGGCGGACACCGCGTTGGAATCTGTGGAACGGTTGTGATGGATCATGACAAAGTCAAAACGATCCGTCATATTTCCGGTTTAAATATCCGAATTGCACATGAAGTGAAAGGATGCGCAGACACCTTATATTCACTATGTACCAGAATGGGAAAACTCATTCCAACCCTGATCATTTCACCACCCGGCTGTGGAAAAACAACATTACTCCGGGATATGATAAGAAAAATCTCCGATGAAGGACAGACCGTCGGTGTTGTCGATGAGAGAAGCGAGATCGGAGCCTGTTATCAAGGTGTTGCCCAAAATGATCTCGGTATCCAGACCGATGTTATGGATGCATGCGAAAAAGGGCAGGGAATGAATATGCTGATCCGTTCGATGGCACCCGATGTGATCGCCGTGGACGAGATCGGAAGCAAAGAAGATGTCGAAGCCTTATTTTTCTGTGCCTACCGTGGATGCAGCATTTTAGCAACCGCTCATGGAAAGAACAAAGAATCTTTATCCAAGAATCCCTATATGCGGGAGATTATCAACAAAAAAATGTTCCAGCGCTACGTGATCTTAGAACAGCGAAACCAGCCAGGATATATCGCAAAGATCATGGATGAAAACGGGGTGGTACTAAATTGATCAAAATATTGGGATCACTGATCGTTATCTTCGCAGGAATCGGATTTGGGTTTCACAAAGCAGCAAAAGAACAAAAACGTCTGGAACAGGGCATTGCGATCAAACGAATGTTATACCTTCTGCAAGGAGAAATCCGCTACGGATTTACCCCGCTTCCAGAAGCCGTTTTAAAAATAGCAGCAAAAACAGAAAAGGAATACCAGCCATTTCTAAAAACCGTGGCAAAACAGTTAGAGACACACAGCGAGGAATCCTTTTCCAAAGTATGGGAGATGGCAGCGAATCAGAAATTAAAACAAGTGATCTACGAACCAAAGTTTTATGAAATCCTAAAAAACATGGGAGAGACGATCGGATATCTTGACCAGCAGATGCAGGAGAAAACGATTCTGTTAACGATCGAACAACTTGATGACCAGATCTTCCTTATGAAAGATCAAGTGGTCAAAAACTGTAAGATGTATCGAAGCCTTGGTATATCATTAAGCGTTCTGATCGTGATCATCTTACTATAAAGCAACTAGCAGACATTTTTATGACAAGGAGGGGTTATGAGTGTCAATATCATTTTTCGGATCGCAGCTGTCGGAATTCTTGTAACGATCCTTGTGCAGGTCTTAAAACATTCCGGAAGAGACGAGCAGGCATTTTTGATCACACTTGCCGGACTGATCCTTGTCCTTGGCTGGGTGATCCCGTATATCTATGATCTGTTTGAAAGCGTCCAGACACTTTTTACGATATCCTAGAGATTGGAGGCGGATACTAAGATGATAAAAGTCGCAGTCTTTGGGATCGTTGCAAGTCTGATCGCCATGAAGATCAAAACGATCCGTCCAGAGATCGCAGTCGTGATCGCAGTGATCTCAAGCATTCTTCTGGCAATGTATGGACTAAAACAAATGGAGGAAATACTAACCGTATTTGAGATGATCCGGTCCTATTCAAAAATCCCACAAAGCTACTTCCAGATCCTTTTAAAACTGATCGGTATCTCCTTCATCTGCGAGTTTGCATCCAACATCTGCAAAGATGCAGGACAGGCATCGATCGCAAAGCAGATCGAGTTTGCAGGGAAATTAGCAATCCTGATCGTTGGACTTCCAGTCTTTGAATCGCTGATTGGAACGATCCAGAAACTACTAGGAAATGGCACATGAAACAAAAAATATTCCTGTTAGTTTTGCTGTTTTTACTGATTCTTACAAGAACAAATGATATCTCAGCCAAAGAAACAAAACTCAACGAAGATATGTTTACCAATGTGGAAAACACCTTAAAAGACAAAGAGATTAATCTATCTTATACACAATTAGTAAAACAGCTGATCCACGGAAATGTAAAAGGTGTTCTGCATACGATCAAAGCCAAAATGAAAGAGGTCTTTTTAAACCGTATGTTGATCCAAAAAGACCTGATCAGAGAAATCCTTTTGATTGCATTTACCGCAGCCATCTTTAAAAATCTGTCTGATTCCTTTTTTCAGCAAAGCACAGCTAATAGTGCATTTTATATCACTTATGTGATCCTATGCGGTGTCATGGTACATTCCTTTTTTTATTTAAACAAAACAGTGACGCAGCTCGTTACCTTAATGGCAGATTATATGAAAGGAATGATCATGGCATATTCACTGGCTGTTGTCTCAACTTCCGGGATTACGACATCAACGACAGTTTATGAATTTTATCTACTGCTGATCTATGCAATGACAACCCTTACAAATGTTGTATTACTTCCGATGATCAAGATCTTATTTGTCTTAAAGATCATCAACCATATATCAAAAGAAGAACATTTTTCAAGACTATGCAAAACGCTCGAAGGTGTGATCAAGTTTTTGCTCAAAGGATTCCTAAGTGTCCTGTTAGGAGTCCAGCTGATCCAGTCGATGATCCTTCCAGCCGTTGATTCCATGAAAAATACAGTTCTCCAAAAAGGAATGAGTGCCATTCCAGGAATCGGAAGTGGTTTGAATTCAGCCATGACCATGGTCATCGGTTCGGCAGTTGTGATCAAAAACAGCATCGGAGCCGTTGGAATCCTTGTACTGATCGTGATCATCGTTCCACCAGTCATAGAGATCACAGCAGTTGTTCTTACTTATCTGCTGGCAGGGATCATGATCCAGCCCATATCCGACAAAAGGATCACCGGAGCGATGGATGCAGTCATTCAAAGCGGGAAATTAATGCTTTCGATGATCTTTACGATGGCACTATTATTTATCCTGTCCGTGGCATTGATTGCATTCTCAACCAACGTTAATTATTATGCGGGGTAAGGATTATGGATTATCTGAAAATGATCATATTTTTTCTGATCTTAACAACACTGATCGATCAGCTCTGCGACAAAAGCATCTACCGGCCATATCTTCGGTTAATGACAGGATTTATGCTCATCTCCCTGATGATGCAGCCAATATCCTATTATTTATCTAACGAAGATATCTTGACACAGGCAATCTCAACCGCAGTCAAAGGAGAAAATAACCCTGCATTTTTGGATGGTGCAAAAGAGGAAAAACAAAATCAGATCAAAGAACAGATCACAACGTTATTTTCACAATACGATCTCAAAGTATTAGACGTTGACTCAAAGGTAAATGAAAAAGGAACCATCGAGAAGATCGACATCAAAACAAATAAGCTTCGTCATACAAAGAAACTAAAAACCGCAATTTCAAACTTCTATAATATGAAGGAATCTAATATAAATATAAGTGAGTAGAAGAAATATGATAGAGAGGGAAAAACTACAACATCTGATCGAAAATATCGGCATTCAAAAACTTTGCCTGATCTTACTTCTTGGCATCAGCCTGATCATCGTAAGCATCCCATCCGGGAAGACAAAGAAGAACACACAAAGCACTGAAACCACAGCAAAAGAAGATTCTACTGATCTCTATGTGAAAAAGCAGGAAAAACGATTGGTCAATGCATTAAAACATGTAGAAGGAGTCGGAAAAGTAAAAGTGATGATCACCGTTAATTCATCCAAAGAAGCCGTCGTAAATAAAGACAGTCCCTATGAACAAAGCAGCAGTGAAAAAGAAAAAACGGTCAAAGAAGATGAACAGACCGTCTTAGTCGAAGAAGACGGAAAGAAAGTTCCATACGTGATCAAAGAAGTAGAACCAGTCGTCGAAGGAGTGGTCGTCGTCGCCCAAGGCGGTGGGAATGATATTATAAAGAATCAGATCGTTGAAGCAGTTTCTGTGTTATTTCATATTTCATCTTATAAAGTGAAAGTCTTAAAAATGGAGGATTCCTAAACATGAAAAAAGTATTTCAGAAAAATCAGATGATCATCATGACCTTAGCGGTTGTGATCGCTGTTGCAGGGTATGTAAATTATAGTCAAAAATACGATCCGGCTGGGACGAAGAATGGCAAGGCAAAGACAGTTTCAAAGAACGTGGCAAAAGAGAGTGCGGCAGCAGTAACCGATGATGTGACTGATGTTGGGGAAGCGGTGCTTACAAATGCACAGGTTAGTAATTATGTGGCAAAGGCGAAACTTGAGAGGGAGCAGACACATAGTAAGGCGAAGGATACATTGGAAGAGATTATTAAGGATCAGACGGTGAAAGATAGCGTGAAGCAGGATGCAGTGGATAAACTGGCAATGTTGTCAGAGCAGATGGAGATGGAGACTGCAGCGGAGAATCTGCTGGGGGCTAAGGGATTTTTGAATAGTATTGTTACGATTACGAATGGGAAGGTGGATGTGTTGGTGAATAAGAAGGATCTGTCTAAGGTGGAGAGGAGTCAGATTGAAGATATTGTTGTTCGGAAAGTGGGGTGCCAGTTGGGGGATGTGGTGATTAGTTCTATTAAGACGGAGGAGTAGGGTGGAAATAGGAAAATAGAAAAGAATTTAGAATCTCTCTGGATTGTATTCTTATATGTGAGGATATGATTCAGGGAGATTTTTTTGTTTATAGATTTAATAGTAAAATGATATGTGTTTATAAGTATATTATTCATTCTCTATAATAGGTGAAATAGATATCGTTATTTCTCTAAAGTTTGTATTTTTTAATATCAGATATTTAGTTATAATTGGATTGAGATAATAAATTAAAAAGGGGAGATGATTATATGGCAGATGTTAAAGAAAAAGAAACGCGACTTATGAAAGTAACTATGTATGCAGATGAATTTAAAAAATTTGATAAAGGTAAAATTCACTCAAATCATGGATTACGAAATGAAAATGGAAAAATAAGCGTATTGCCAGATATTGCACCAGTAGACAAAGACGATTATCCTATTGAAAAAGAAAATTATACAGAATCATTTGATCAAGATTGGAATGAAGAGTCTGAAAATAGTTCTTGGGGTGAGAAAATTGTAATAGATCTGGCTGATATAATAGTGGATATTTTAAATGATCCAGAAGTTAAAGAAAATCTTAAAATGTTTGTACAAAATTATTGGTATTATAAAATTAAGCCTAATTTTAAAGAAATTATTCAAAGGATTAGAAGAAAGGAAACACAAAAATCTAATTTTATTACAATAGATGTAGGCGAAAATTCAAAAGCTAAAATGGCATTGTTATGTGAGACAAATGCTAGAAAACAAGAAAAAATTATTGTTACTAAGGAAGAAGCAGAAAAAATGGTGTATGAACTTAGAGATGAAGCAAGAAAATTAGTTGCTATGATCTATATCGTATCAAATCTTTCTGTTAAAGATGAAAAGAGTGATAATGAAATTGCAATAGAACAATCTTATATAAAACAACTTGTAACAGAGGAATCAATAGCAACGATGGAGTTCATTTTGAATAATCGACAACTTCTAATAGTAGATAATAAGACAGTGCAAGTATTTGATAAATTTTTAAATGAACATGTATCGGAAGAATTTTGAACTAAGTCTATTAATGTTTGTTGTAAAATAAGCTTAAGAATTAAGAAATGATTAGCTGGATTTAGTTGTAAATATTCAGATAATAGAATATAATATTTCTATTGTTAACTACAAAGTCAGACAAAAAACAAAATAAATTAGGAAATATTATTTTTAAACGTGTTGAAAAATTGGTTTGCATATGATGATTAAGGGGGATAAGACAAATTGGAGCTTTTTGATAATGTCACAAAGATAATTCGAGATGATATGGCAGCAGTTATAAAAAAAGATAGCAAAATATCAATAGCTGCAGCTTGTTTTTCTATGTATGCTTATAAAGAATTAAAAAAACAGTTAGATATGATTGAAGAATGTCGTTTTATTTTTACATCACCAACTTTTGTAAAAGAAAAAGCAGAAAAGCAAAAACGTGAATTTTATATTCCAAGATTAAGTAGAGAAAATAGCCTGTATGGAACAGAGTTTGAAATTAAACTTAGAAATGAAATGACACAAAAATCTATTGCAAAAGAATGTGCAGATTGGATTAGGAAAAAGGTAACTTTTCGTTCAAATATTTCTGGAATGAATATGCCAGGAATGATGAATGTAAAGTATAAAGATGAAAAAATAACATATGCGCCATTGAATGGATTTACAACATCGGACATAGGATGTACTCGTGGGAATAATGCATATAACATGATTCAAAAAATGGAAGCTCCATTTGCAGAACAGTATATACAAACATTTGATAATATTTGGAATAATACAGAACAACTAGAAGACGTCACAAATGAAATAATTGAGAATATTACAAACGCATATAATGAAAACTCTCCTGAATTTATTTATTTTATGACACTTTATCATGTGTTTAGTGAATTTCTTGATGATATATCGGAAGATGAACTTCCAAATGAAGCAACCGGATTTAAACAAAGTAAGATATGGAATATGCTTTATGATTTTCAGAAAGATGCAGTGTTGGCGATTATCAACAAGTTGGAACGTTATAATGGATGTATTTTGGCAGATAGCGTGGGTTTAGGAAAAACATTTACAGCACTTGCAGTTGTTAAATATTATGAAAATAGAAATAAGAGCGTTCTTGTTTTATGCCCTAAAAAATTAGCTGAAAATTGGAATACATATAAAGACAATTATATAAATAATCCCATAGCAGTGGATCGATTAAATTATGATGTTCTATTTCATACAGATTTATCAAGAACACATGGTATTTCCAATGGGCTTAATTTAGAACGTTTAAACTGGGGAAATTATGATTTGGTAGTGATTGACGAATCACACAATTTCCGTAATGGTGTTGGAACACATTCAAATACAAGAGAAAATAGGTATGAAAAACTGATGAATAAAATTATAAAATCAGGTGTTAGGACAAAGGTTTTAATGTTATCAGCAACACCAGTAAATAACCGGTTTGTGGATTTGAAAAATCAATTGGCAATAGCGTATGAGGGTAACCAAGATGAAATGAATAAAAAATTGGATACGAAAAAAACAATTGATGAAATTTTTAAGCAGACACAAAGAGCGTTTAATACATGGAGTAAATTAGAGCCAGAAGAAAGAACAACAGATGCATTGCTTAAAACATTGAATTTTGATTTTTTTGAATTGCTTGATAGTGTGACAATCGCCAGATCCAGAAAGCATATTGAAAAATATTATGATACATCAGAAATTGGAAAATTTCCAGAAAGAAAAAAGCCAATTTCTTTGAGACCACAGCTTACAGATTTAGATTCTGCGATTAATTATAATCAGATATATGAATTGTTGTTGCAGTTATCATTATGCATTTATACGCCATCAAATTATATTTTCCCAAGTAAAATTCAAAAATATATGGAACAGACACATAATAAGGGAATAAATCTTACCCAAACTGGAAGAGAACGTGGAATCCAAAGATTGATGAGTATTAATCTTTTGAAACGGCTGGAAAGTTCTGTTAATTCTTTTCAATTGACATTACAAAGAATAAAAAAATTGATTGATGATACAATTTCTAAAATTGACCAATATGAACGATATGGAGACGCGGACCTTGATATGTACGAAGCATCAGAGTCAGAATTGGATATAGATGATACAAATACAGAATATTTTACGGTAGGAAAGAAAGTAAAAATAGAACTTTCAGATATGGATTACAAAACTTGGAAAGCAGAGTTAATGGAAGATGCAGAAACATTGGAATTACTAACATTAATGGTAGCAGATATTACACCGAAACATGATAGTAAGTTGAAAGAATTATTTAAAATTATATCTCAAAAAATTGAAAATCCAATAAATATAGGAAATAGAAAATTACTTATTTTTACAGCATTTTCAGATACAGCAGAATATTTGTATGAACATGTAAGTACATATGTGCAACAAAAATATGGATTAAATACAGCAGTCATTACTGGATCAAATGATGGTGAAACTACAATTAAAGGATTTCGTGCAACGCTAAATAATGTATTAACGTGTTTTTCTCCAAAGTCAAAAGGTAAAGATGTGTTGATGCCAGATAGTAAAGAGGAAATAGATGTACTTATTGCGACGGATTGTATTTCTGAAGGGCAAAATTTGCAGGATTGCGACTATCTGGTAAATTATGATATTCATTGGAATCCAGTTCGTATCATACAACGATTTGGACGTATTGATCGAATTGGAAGTAGAAATAAATATATTCAATTAGTGAACTTTTGGCCGGATATGGATTTAGATGAATATCTAAATCTAAAAGGAAGAGTCGAAACTAGAATGAAGATTTCAGTCATGACTTCTACAGGAGATGATGATTTAATTAATCCAGAAGAAAAAGGAGATTTAGAATATCGAAGACAACAATTAAAACGCTTACAAGAAGAAGTAGTGGATATTGAGGACATGACAACTGGAATTTCAATTATGGATTTAGGATTAAATGAATTTCGACTGGATCTTCTGGAGTATGTAAAAAGTCATCCGGATTTAGAAAAAAAACCAAAAGGATTGCATGCTGTTGTTCCAACTACGGATGAACTAACAGAAGGGGTTATTTTTGTATTAAAGAATATTAATAATAGTGTGAATATTGATAATCAGAATAGAATTCATCCATTTTATATGGTGTATATAGGAATGGATGGAGAAATTATTTGTGATTATTTAAATCCAAAAAAATTGTTAGATGATATTCGATTACTTTGTAGAGGGAAAAAACAGCCAATAAAAGAACTTTGTTATAGGTTTAATGAGGAAACAGATGATGGAAGAAATATGAGTGAAATGTCAGAACTTCTTAGTGAAGCAATTGATTCAATTATTGATTGCAAAGAAGATAGTGATATTGATAGTTTATTTTCTACTGGAGGGACATCAGCTTTGATGTCCAATATTTCAGGTCTTGATGATTTTGAATTAATTTGCTTTTTGGTCGTAAAACCAGAGATTGGAGGCAGTCGATGCTAGGATTACCTAAATCAACAGAATTTAATAAACGAATTCCGAAGCAAAAATTTTATAAAAATATGGACACTCCAATGAAAATAAAAAAAGTGTTTGTAGATCAGGTAAAGACAATATATTGGAAAAATAAGATAGCTGAATCCACAATGAATCTTGTAAAAGGTGAGAATGTTATGGAAATAGAAATATTTGAAGTAAGGTTAAATAGTCAATTACAGGATGATAGCTTATTACGACAAATAGATAGACAAATTCCATATCATATATTATTTTTATTGGAATATCAGAATAAATATCAGGCATGGATTGGATATAAGGAAGCATCAGTATCAGGAAAAGCTGCATTCAAGGTAAATAACTATTATCATACAGATTGGGTTACGAAAGATAATTTATTATTAGAGATTCAAGGATTAAATATGGATGATGCATATGAAAATTATGTACGTCAGATTGCAGGAAATAAGCTTCAATCAAAAGAAGCAGGAGAAAGTTTAAAAATATCTGTTGAAAGAGATGAGCAAAAACAAATATTACAAAAACGAATTGAGGTTTTAAAGAATAAAATTCGCAAAGAAAAACAATTAAATAAACAAATGGAAATGAATACAGAAATTAAGAAGCTTAAAAGAAAATTGGAGGAACTATAGATGGAAAAAATGAGAATGGAATCGGTAGATATGACAGCTCAGAATATTGAGAAACTGGGAGAATTGTTTCCAAATTGTATTACAGAAATGTTGGATGAAGAGAAAAGTACAGATAAAGAAAAAGTATATAAAAAGGCTGTTAATTTTGAGTTGTTAAAACAGATGCTGTCAAATAATGTAATTGATGGTAATGAAGCATATGAATTTACATGGGTAGGTAAAAAAGAAGCAATTGTAGAGGCTAATAAACCAATTCGGAAGACGTTACGGCCTTGTCCAGAAGAAAGTGTTGATTGGGATAATACTGAGAATTTGTATATAGAAGGCGATAATTTAGAAGTATTAAAATTATTACAAGAAAGTTATCTAGGAAAAATAAAGATGATATATATTGATCCTCCTTACAATACAGGTAGTGATTTTATATATAAAGATAATTTTAAAATTAAAAAGAAAGAATACGAGGAAGCATTGGGTGAAATTGATGAAGATGGAAATCGTATGCAAAAAAATACTGATAGTAATGGGAGATTTCATTCAGATTGGTGTAGTATGATTTATTCACGGCTCTTATTATCTAGAAATCTTTTACGAGATGATGGAGTTATTTTTATATCCATTGATGACTGTGAAGTAGAAAATTTAAAAAAGATATGTGATGAAGTTTTTGGAGCAAATAATTTTATTGCACAATTGATTTGGCAAAATAAAAAGGGTGGAGGAAACGATTCAAAATATATTGCTGTAGAGCATGAATATATAATATCATATGCAAGGAATAAAGAGTTGTTAGAGGAATTTTATGAATCATATTCCCAGAAATATATAAAAAGATATAAAGAAAAAGACGAAATAGGAAGATATTATTGGGATACATTTAAAAGGAAATCAGGCAAGCAGTATTATCCTATTGAATGCCCAGATGGAACAATTCTAGAATATGATGAGGATGGAAATGCTATTAGTTGGCTTAGATCAAAGAATCGTTTTAACGAGGATATTAAAAAGGGAGAAATTCGAATTATAAAAAATAAAAATAAATGGTCTGTGCAGTTTAAACAGAGAATACCAAAAGGGAAAACGCCAAGAAGTATTTTCACTACAAATACCGTAATTGATAATAAGGGAACAACTAGCACAGGTGCAGGTAATGTTTATGAATATTTCAAAAAAGATGTATTTTCTAACCCGAAACCAGTTGAATTAATTAAATTTTTACTTGGTTTTGGAATGACAAAAGATGACATTGTCCTTGATTTTTTTAGTGGATCTGGAACGACTGCAGAAGCAGTTTTTAGGTCAAATTTAGAAGGTGAAAAATATAAATTTATATTAGTTCAAGTTAAAGAAGATATTGATTTAAAGCGTGTTGGTGGAGATGCTAATGCCAAAAGAATAATTACTAATGCAATTTCCATATTGGATGAATTAGAAAAGCCGCATGTAATATCAGAACTTGCAAAAGAAAGAATCCGACGTGTTGGGGTGAATATTAGAAAAGAAAATCCATTGATAGCACAGAGTTTAGATTTAGGATTTCGTGTAATGAAATTGGACGATACTAATATGACGGATGTTTATTATTCTGCAAATGAATATAATCAAGAGATGCTTTATATGCTAGAATCGAATATTAAATCTGATCGTAAGGATATTGATATTTTGTTTGAATGTTTGTTGGAATGGGGATTGCCTCTATCGCTTCCATATAGTTCTGAACAAATAGAAGGATATACAATCCATAATTACAATGATGGTGATTTGATAGCTTGTTTTAATGAAAATATTTCTAAAAATATAATTGAAGAAATTGCAAAAAGGCGACCACTTCGTGCCGTTTTTCGTGATAATGGTTTTATAGATAGTGCTACTAAAATTAATGTAGATGAAATTTTTAAGTTGTTATCACCAGATACCAATGTAAAGGTAATATAGGAGGTGTTATGATGAAATTACGATTTAAACATCAAAAATTTCAAGCAGATGCTGCAAAGGCGGTAGTAAATGTGTTTGCAGGGCAGCCATATTTAGCACATTCTTATATGATGGATAAAGGATACGAAGGTAATTTGATAACAGGTGGAACATTTTCAAATATAAGTATGTTTGATGAGGAACAATATACTGGATGGGGAAATCAAAAAATTATATCTGGTTTAAGTGATGATATAATTCTCAATCATATACAAAAGATTCAAAGAACTATATAGTGGTTCAGTTGTCAAGACAAAAATCTAAGACTTTCATAATGAACTGATAG
>OLOG01000166.1_pt1 | contig 70180 bp, 54 predicted proteins | sample 1672351 | NCBI WGS metagenome assembly OLOG01 (sample SAMEA3136674, study PRJEB25190) | human gut metagenome | biome: human gut; feature: human-associated habitat; material: faeces | place: Austria | collected 2013 | reverse complement strand
CCCGGCGGCGGCTTCGGCGCTTTGCGCCTGCCGCCTTGGGGGACTGTGGGGCGCGGCCGGCAGCTGCGGCGCGTTCGCGCCTGCTGCCTAGGGTGACTTTGGGGTCGATTGGGGTTGTCTGCACAATTCGCGGTATTATGTTGCGGAGTTTTGAAAGGAGCCGCTGGTGGTCACGACGACGTTTGCTTCGCCTTTGGGCGAAATCTTGCTTGCCGCTGATGGCCGCGGTCTGACGGGACTTTGGTTTGAGGGGCGGGAGCATTTTGGCTCCACGCTTCTCCGGGAAGACTCCGAACATGTTGAAGGCGCCGATGCGGTTTCTGGTGCTGGCGGCATGTCTTCGGTGAATCCGACAAACGGTGCTGCCTCGTCGGTACTTGAGCGTTCTTGGGCTTGGCTGAATGCTTATTTTGCGGGGCAGGAGCCTCGGTTTACGCCGCCGTTGCATATGATTGGTACGGCGTTTCAGCGCGAGGTTTGGTTTGAGCTGCTTTCTATCCCGCGTGGCGAGGTCGCTACGTATGGTGAGATCGCCCAGCGTGTTGCGGCTCGACATCGTGTACCGGGAAACGAAGCACCCGTTGCGTCTCCCCGTGCCGTGGGGGCCGCGGTCGCGCGTAATCCCATTTCGATTATTGTGCCGTGCCATCGCGTGGTTGCCGCCGACGGTTCGCTCAACGGATATGCCGGCGGCCTCGACCGCAAGGAGTGGCTGCTGCGGCTTGAGGGCGCGTACGAGGAGTAACGCTCGAGCACTTTGCATAACTAGGACGCCGTGAAAGGACGAGTCACTGTCCCTTCGCGCTCGGCATGCGTCAAAGCGCTCGACACGTGCGCCTTAAGTTTGGCTAAGCCCTATCCAGCGTTTTTAGAAACGTGCAGGTTGAGCAGCTAAGGCTGCGCTAAGGCGGCTGGCGGTGCGCTATCATCGGCAATATCGAAATCTGTATAGCCGCGCGCCAAAGGAACAACTATGAAGCTGATGCTTGCCGAGGACGAACCCGGCCTCTCCCGTGCCCTTACCGCGATTCTTCAACATAGCGACTACGAGGTCGACACCGCCCTCGACGGTCTGACGGCGCTCGAATATCTGCTCGCCAACGACTATGACGCCGCAATCCTGGACATCATGATGCCCGGCATGGATGGCATTGAGGTGCTCAAGCGCACACGCGCCGCCGGTAAGCGTCTGCCCATCATTATGCTCACGGCAAAAAGCGAGGTGTCCGATAAGGTCGAGGGCCTGGATGCCGGTGCCAACGATTATCTGACCAAGCCGTTTGCCGCCAAGGAGCTGCTTGCGCGTATTCGTGCCATGACGCGTGCCGCGACGGCAATTGACGCCACGACGCTCAGCGTGGGCAACGTGCGTCTCGACACGGCATCGTGCACGCTCGTTGGCCCTTTGGGCGAGGAGCACCTGGCCAATCGTGAGTTTCAGCTTATGGAGCTCTTTATGCGCAACGCCGGCACGCGCATGCCCACCGAGCGTCTGATGCTTGGGGTTTGGGGTGAGGACGCGCCCGAAGGCGCCAACGTGGTGTGGGTCTACATCTCGTACCTGCGCAAAAAGCTGACGGCGCTTGGTGCCAACGTTGCGATTCGTGCATCGCGCAACCAGGGCTATTCGCTCGAGGTTGTTGAGGAGGGCGAATAGGCGTGAGCGCGAGTGCGTGGTGGAAGCGCACGACGGCAAAACTCGGCATGGGCGCGGACTCGGGTAATCCGGGGCGCGCCGATGCTGCCAGTGCAATGGGACGTCGCCTGCGTCGTAAGTTCATCCTGGTTGCCATGGGTGCCGTGACCGCCGTGCTTACGCTTATCATCGCCGGCATCAATATCGTCAACTACTCGCATGTCTGCAAGATGGCCGACGCTCGTCTGGACTATATCTTGGCGGGCAAGGACGGCATCGATTGGACGGATGAGCCCAAGACCGATCCCGGTCAGGATGCGGTTGCCGGCAAGGTTGCTACCGGTAACCGGGCAGCCGTTCGCGATGGGCATTTTGAAGGCATGACGGCGGAGTCTCCCTTCGACACGCGCTACTTTACGGTGTCGATTGCCGGCGGGCAGGTGACCGATGTCAACACGGCTCGCATTGCCGCGGTGGGCGCCAAGCGTGCCGCCCGCATCGCTGCAGGACTGTATTCCAAGGGTTTGACCTCGGGCTTTTCTGGTAACTACCGCTATACGGTTACGGTTCAGGGCGACGAGACCACCTATGTGTTTGTGGACTGCTCGCGCGAGCTTGCAAGCTTTCATTCGTTTTTGAGCGCGAGCGTGGCGATTAGTTGCATTGGCTGGCTGGCGGTGTTGGCAATTGTGGCGGGTGCCTCGGGCGCGGTGATTCGGCCGATGGTCGAGAGCTACAGCAAGCAAAAGCGCTTTATTACCGATGCGAGCCACGAGATCAAGACGCCGCTGGCTGTAATTGACGCCGCCAATGAGGTACAAGAGATCGAGAGCGGCGAGAGTGAGTGGACGCAGAGCATTCACGAGCAGGTCGCGCGGCTGACGGCGCTCACGGAACGTCTGGTGTTTTTGGCTCGCATGGACGAGGGCTCGGCGGGCTTTGCCATGACATCGTTTGATCTTTCGGAGGCCGTGGACAAGGCTGCGGCGCCGTTTGAATCGGTGGCGGTTTCGCGCGGAAAGCGGCTGTCGACGTCGATCGCGAGCGGTGTGCGGGCCCATGCCGATGCCGCGGCAGTGGCGCAGGTTGTTGAGCTGCTGCTGGACAACGCCACACGCTACGCAAGCGAGGACAGCGTGATCGAGCTGAGCCTGCGCGCCGTTTCGCGCGGTGCAGGCAAAGGCTCGGCCGAGCTTGTCGTATCGAATGCTGTTGATGAGCTGCCCGAAGGCGACCTGGACCGACTGTTCGACCGCTTCTACCGTGCAGACGTCTCGCGTAGCTCCAAGACGGGCGGCTCGGGCGTGGGTCTATCCGTCGTGCGCGCCATCGCCGAGGCCCATGGCGGCTCCGCTACCGTATCCGGCCACGATCATCAGATCGCCTTCACCGTCTGCTTCTAAAACCTGCCAAAAAGGGACAGGTTTATTTTGACAGGTTTTATCTGGGGAAACGTCGACGGAGGAGGCTATGGGCTGAGGGTACGTCCCGGTTTCAGGTCTCGGAATAGGACGTACTATCCCCTGGAGGGTCGTTCCGGAAACCGTATCCCAGTTTGACGCCTCGGAATGGGATGCGGTTTCCCCTTGAAGGCTCTAGCGGAAGCTGTGTCCCGGAATATCGCTGCGGAATGGGACACGCTTTCCGAATGATGCCTTCAACGGAAACTGCATCCCAGCTTGACGCCTTGGAACGGGATGCGGATTCCGGATGAGCCGCTTGCGGAAAGCATATCCCGGTTTAGCAACGAATTGCGGGACGGACGTTCCACGCGACAGGATCTAAGCGCCGGGACAGCGGCAGGACGGCCTTCTGCGCTCACTCTTGCAGGGCGTAGATCGACTTATCCATGTTGAACAGGTAAGCCATGACGCAGACAATAAAGAGCCCGGCAAAGCCGGCACCCATGCCGATAAGCAAAACGTGTTGCCGGGGTTTCGGAAAGGTATACGCCGCCCGATCCAATGCGAGACGGTTGCGCCGATCTGCACGGCAACGTCAAAACACAAGCGTTAACTGCGCGCCCTGCTCAACGGGCCGCTCCTTGTGCTCGCTCAGAAGGACCATTCGGTCTTCGTATTGCTTTTCGGTCATTTCGATAACGGTGACCTCTCCAGCGCTTGGAAGATTCAGCTTAAGGCGAGCGATATACGCCGCTGCGGATTCGCGAGTTACCAACAGGCGCGAATACACCGAAAACTGCTCCATATGGTATCCGTCGTTAATCAGAAACTTTCGAAAGTCGCTATACTGCCGACGCTCGGCTTTGCTTCCCGTTGGAAGATCGAACAGAACCAATAACCTCATAACTCTCATGGCTCCTCCCTATTCAACAGATACCATCTCGAGCCCTCTTAGCTCGGGCAACAACAGCCTCTTAGGGTCCTTTTCGAGAACGGCAGTTCTGAGTGAAGAGAGCGTTGTCTCTATGCACTGCTGACAGCCGCAACGTTTTCCGTCGATAGTCATGACGTGCTCAAACACGCGAGCGAGCAACGCTTTGTCGCGCTGGCCCAAAGGCTCTGCAACGCCGTAGCTCATAACAATTAGATCGACGAGAGGGCGGAACGGTTCAATAAGATCGTCGACGAGATTGAATGCGTTGTAAACGCTGTGATGGTGAAGCCCTTGGGATACGAGCCATCCGCCGCTAACGGCTGCTCTTCCGATGCCTGCACGCAGGACGCTGTAACCATAATCGAGGGCGGAGCTCTGCATACTGTTACGTCTTGTTCCATCGGTGATGAGGGCTTTAAAGTACGCGGAGGCAGCTGCGCCTTCTCGATTGTCCGTGTCGCCCGAAAGAACAGTTTTGGCATAAGAGGGGAGAGGGCCTGTAGGCAACCCCATTTCTGTGAGAACCGCCGCTTGGTTGAGTATCTTTGCCTGCACGATCCGTTTCCAAAGCTGCTTTTTTAACGGAAGGCTCATGGCAAGCTGATCCTCGACGATGCGCGCATGGCGTGAATGGGCGCCCATGGGGAGCATAAGACCATTGGGCATATGATCGCGCCCGCAGATCATGACGCCTATTCCCGCGTCGTTGAGTTGTGACATGCAGGCGACCGTCAACGTGGTTTGATGGGATTCGACGATGACGACCCAAATGTCCTCGAGGGGAATGGTGGAGCTGCGGTCGTCCACGGTGATCATCAATAGGCCGTTCTTGATGCAGAGGTGGGCCTTGCTGTGGATAAGTATCGTCCGTTGGGCCATTTTGTCGACGACCTTCCCCGCATTAGCGCTACAATACAGCTAAGTCGAAAGCAGCTCACCTTGGGGAAGGGCGCGGCTCCAGACAAGGGGAGCCACTTAAGTGGCTTACCCGTAAAGTAACCCCAGTTCAATCTTCGGATTGGGCGGGGCGAACTTTTTTGGGCGAGTGTTAGCCAGTATTCCGTAAACGGTAGCTATGGATAGCATTTAGGCGGGTCCTTTTGAGCGTTTTTGCGCCTAAGGATTGATTCGATTGTGAAGATAAGTACATAAATCGCTGTGCCGAATACGGCTCGTTTCTTGCGTGAAGCGCGACGTGCCGACGTATTTTGTCTCGAAAAAATGAATCGCAGATGTAGATCTGAGGTCGAATCAGTCTTCTTTTTTGAGGCTTGAAACAGAAAAGCCCCTGTTAAAGGGGCTTTTCTGTGCGCACATAGCGTATCACCTTGGGGAAGGGCGCGTGCTCAAGACACATGACCTTGATTATAAATTGCAAATTATAGCGTATCACCTTGGGGAAGGGCGCGTGCTCAAGACATGGACGGGCGTACCAAGGTGGACATTCCCAGCGTATCACCTTGGGGAAGGGCGCGTGCTCAAGACCATGGACGAGGAGGCGAGCGATTTCGAATAAGCGTATCACCTTGGGGAAGGGCGCGTGCTCAAGACTGTTATGCGTGCGTATCCGTATGAGGGCGAAGCGTATCACCTTGGGGAAGGGCGCGTGCTCAAGACATTCACGGTGTAGAGGTTGTTGCTCATGGTAGCGTATCACCTTGGGGAAGGGCGCGTGCTCAAGACTACACCGAGCTGGCGCTCACCGACTACAGCAGCGTATCACCTTGGGGAAGGGCGCGTGCTCAAGACGCAACCGCTACGGCTACACTGTAACTCATTAGCGTATCACCTTGGGGAAGGGCGCGTGCTCAAGACTTGAACGTCTGGTCAGCCGTGAGCGTGATGAGCGTATCACCTTGGGGAAGGGCGCGTGCTCAAGACCTCACGCAGGCCGTGACCGACGTCGACATTAAGCGTATCACCTTGGGGAAGGGCGCGTGCTCAAGACGTAGGCATGGCAGACGAGCGTGTTCGGGACAGCGTATCACCTTGGGGAAGGGCGCGTGCTCAAGACGGCGAACGTCAAGTCGTTCAACGTGAAGTTAGCGTATCACCTTGGGGAAGGGCGCGTGCTCAAGACTAGGTGGAGAAGTTGCTGTTCGGTGCCTGGAGCGTATCACCTTGGGGAAGGGCGCGTGTTCAAGACTGGGGGCAGGCACACGGCGTCGACGCACGGAGCGTATCACCTTGGGGAAGGGCGCGTGCTCAAGACATATACGTCGTCCATACGTCGAGCGTGAGGAGCGTATCACCTTGGGGAAGGGCGCGTGCTCAAGACATGGCGTCGACGTGCCTGCCGATCGACTCGAGCGTATCACCTTGGGGAAGGGCGCGTGCTCAAGACCATAATGCGAACCTCCTAGGCCCCTCGTCTAGCGTATCACCTTGGGGAAGGGCGCGTGCTCAAGACTGGAACCTCGACCACATCGACGTGTTCACCAGCGTATCACCTTGGGGAAGGGCGCGTGCTCAAGACCTACCATTCGACAGACTGGGAGCACGCCCGAGCGTATCACCTTGGGGAAGGGGGTCCTCAATCGAGCAAAAGGGCCCCGTACGTCAAAATGGGAGCGTACGGGGCGAGCGGTTACTTTATTTGATGGGAGATTCGCGGATAACAACAGGCGATAGGTCGTTGTTTAGTTGTCCAACGGTGGGGCAGCTTAGGTTCAATCTAGTAAGCCTGTCAGTAAAAGACCAGTTGGCACTATTGATGTTGTAGCCGCTAAATCGTCCGATGAAATCGCCGATTTGCACCAGATCATCAAAGTATATTTCCAATGGTGGCTTCGCCATGGCGCTTTTCGGAACAGGCTTCCAGGCTTTTCGACCAGTGTGGGCCTTCGCAATTCTAGGCACATACGTCCCATCCTTAAGTGCAGGAATATCCGCCTTATAGACGGGGTCTGCGTACCAAGCGCCCTGCCCCTTCTTGGCCTCCGGGTCATGCCAGAGCCTCAGGCACAACATCTCGCTCACCTTGATGACCGACTTCTCGTCTGCCGATACAACGGCGTTGCCCATGACAATGTCTTTGTCGGAGCCCGCTTTGCGAGCGAGGTCTTTACCCTGTGCGTTGACGCCGGCATAACGATAGACCGTCTGCTCAAACAGCTCGCCCTTTCCCTTGCGCGGAACAAAGCGTGTGGGTACGACGAAATCGTGCGCCGCACGTACTTCGTTCGCAAAGGTCTCCCAGGGCATAACACTTTCGAGGGCCTTCATTATGGCATCGTGACGCTGAATCTCGTTCATACCTCTGGTTATGCTCCAGTGTGTCTCTTGGTTGAGCCGAGCGGTTTTAATCACGAGGCTTCGACTGCATGCTGCAATCACACAAGCATCGGTGGCATGGTGACGATCGTCCGAGCGATCCTTTTCGCCATTCGACCCAAAGTTTAGCCCCCACCTGCGACGCAGCCATGCGGTCGCTCTGCCAGTGGTAGGAACAACATGTGCCTTTGCGCCATCATCGGGGAACTGCAGGCAGTCTGCGAGATAGGCACATACCTCTCGTGACATATAGGCAGTATCGGTAAAGCTTCGAGCTAAGAAATCGCCCTCTTTGGCATCAAGATCTTTCTCCAACAAGAAGTTCTTTTTGCGACGGCTGAGTTTCTGATTTTCTTGAACGCGACGCTCAAAAGCATCCCATGAAGGCGCACCGTCGTGGGACATCCATTCGTAAGGCGTCTGTTCGCGTTTGTCCTGATTGCTTTTGGCGAGGACTAGGACTTTGTTGTTCCGCGAGTTTTCTCCTGTGCGAGAGAACGGCAGGATATGGTCGATCTGCGTGTAGGTGTCGTCGCTAATTAGGCGATCGACTTCGATTTTAGCGCCCGTGTAAAGGTCGAAGCATTCCTGCTCTTCCCACAGGCGGTACTTCTCTATCTGTTTGCCTGTGACCTCATCTGCCGTGCAGCCACGCAGTTCAGCAATTTGTCCGGCAATGCGCTCACGATTTTTCTCATTCTTCTTATTGGCCTTGGCAATCTCGTCTTTTGCGCGCTGAGGCAACCTGAGCTCTCGATCAAGCTCAACGTGGATTTCGTTTGGCACGCCCCACTTGCGGCAGATGGCGTTGACCACTTTTCGCATTTGCGACATGGAGCGAATGACGACCGGGTTGTTATTGGTTCGACCGGTGCGTTCAGCCCAGAGCTCATAGGGCATCAGGCGATCGGAGCGCTCGAGCTGGGCGCCAGCGATGCGAAGTCCCAGCAGGCCGCAGTCATTTTCGGCCTGCGTAAGGTTGAAGACCTCGGGCTCCTCGAGGCAATCGAGCAGCATGTCGAGTGCTTTTTTTGAACGGTTGCCATAGCCGTTAAGAGCTTTGGATGAATAGGGAAGCCTACAAAGCGCCTCGATTTCCGCTTCCGAAAGCGGCAGCCCCTGAAGCCTCTCCTGAAGTACGGGGAGAGCTGAAGAGTATGCCACCGCCTCCATAACGGCATCGGCGAGATCACGGTCATCGCGCAAACGCTGCAGGAGAATGGGGTTGGCTGCATTGAGGGTATTGCGGAGCACGCGCCATCCCTTGGGCTTGTACACCTCGCGTGTTTTTTCGTCGGCGGCTGGAACTCCCTTAAAGTAATCGCCGGAACTAAGGTCGAGCGCTTTTCTGAGGGCGCCGAATTTAACAGCACAATCTTTGTTGCCTCGAATTGGCTCGCACGAGAACAGGATTGCAATGCACTCATCGCGCTCCGTAGCGCTCAGGGCGCGAGAGGTCCCGTCATCGTGGATGATGGTGATGTTGCCGAGTGCCCCATAGGCTGAAACGAGTTCGCTCGTAAGCGTGCAGCGTGCGGCTCGTTTTTCTGTTGGGAAGTATGAGCAGTGTCCGACGAGGTCGTACGTGCGGCGGTCGAAGTCTTTGCGCGAACGCTCCCAATCGCAAACCTCGATATACGCGGCCTCAAGTTCCGGCGAAGCGTATTTGGAGCCAAAGGAGCGTTGAGCATCAAATAGGATATGAGTTTCTTCGATAAGCTGGGCGTGCGTTACACACTTGTCGTAATTGCCGCCGCGATTGCGACTTTGAGGTTGCTGAGCGAGCCATTCGCCAACGGTGCGGCACGAGGCCTCCGCAATTGCCTCCTTGTTGGCCGCAAGGGCAGATAGAACCTTGCCGCCTTCGCTTGATTTATCCTGATTGCCTTCTCCGTGGGGGATGTATCCACGGCGCTTGCAGAGGGAGTAAAGGACTAGCGCCCACTCGCGATCGCTGAGCAGGCGGTCAAGACCATCAACACGAAGCTTGAGCGGCTGCTTGTCGCCTTTTGTGGTGTGGAAGTACTCTTTGGTGGCGTCTTGGGGGATGAGGCCATGAGCCTTGAAGACTTGGAGACAGTGCTTCAAGCGCGCCTGGGTACGGTCAATGTTTCGACGGGTAGAGCGGAAGCCCCTGCGAATAACCGCAAGACTTTGGCCCGTTTTAGGATGAGTTGGAGAGTCAAATAATCTGACGCCCAAATCCAGGATTTCATGATTAGCTGTGTCGATAAGTGCGAATCCGCAGCTTGCAATACCTGGATCCATGCCAAGCACAAGATGCCTGGGAAGTCCGAGCTTCCCAATTTCGCGATTGATGGTGATCTCCATGGAGCATCCCTCTCTAATAAGAACTCTAGAGAACAGTACCATCGCGTGAGGACATGGGCCGAGCTTGTTAGCCGAGTGGTCATTTTGTTAGGCAAACGGAAACGATTTATACAGCCTTACATATCGGTTTCCGGATGATGCTGTTTGTTGAAATTGAAACCCGGCTGAATCCCGCCCTGAGATTGAATGGCGGGGCGGCGCTCCACGCTATTCAGCGCGCTTGATAGGATGACGAACCACAGTCTTAAGTTTCTCCGGCGCACACTTGCGTGGATCGGAGAGATAGATTTCGTGATGTAAACGGGTGTCTGAGAAGTCGGGGACATAGCCCTGCTCGGTCGTGTATTCATGCATGGCGTTTACGGTCGCCGGTTCGTTGTCGTAGGGCCCGGTGTGCATGCATTGAACGCAGAGACCCTCGTCAACTTTAAGCAGCTCGACGGCGGAAAAGTCCAGTTTCTTTTTGGTTGTGGCTTCCGCGACCGCCCAGTCAAAGTCATCTCGGGTGACGAAATCGGGCAGGCGGATGCACGAGATAAAGTTGAAATCGTCCTTGCGTACATAATCGATGTCGCCGCTCGGGGAGTCTTGCCACCAGAAACCCTCGAGCGGCGGTACCACAAAGTCGAAATAGCCCTCGATACTCCTTGAGCCTTTCTTCGACATCTTGATGGTATAGGCGATGCCGTAAAGCAGCGGCAGGGCGTTTTGATACTCGCCACCTTCGGTATTTGGGTCGCCCTTTCCGCGAACGGCAACGTAGCTCATAGGCGGGACAGTTACGATACTCGGCTTGCTTGCAGGTTTGTAGAGCTCCTTGCATTTCTTCTTAAAGTCGAACGCCATGTTGGCCGCCTTTCTGCGTATTGGCCTGCTTAGATAGCCGAATCATATCATAGAAACGAACAGCTGTTCGAATGATTTGGCTGACAGATTGAGATGCGTGCGTTGTGTTTGGCGGTCGGCCTGACCCAATCGATGATTTCTCTGCCTCCCCGGCGTCTCATCTATAGCTTCCATTTCCCCATATAAAACCCGCCAAAATAAACCTGTCCCTTTTTGGTAGGTGGGAAATGGGTAATACTAGAGAGTTATCCGACCAGATGGGAACCAATCGATGGCCTATATCGAATTTAAAGACGTCATCAAAGCATACGGCGAGGGCGATGCCCGCATCCACGCGCTCGACGGCGCGAGCTTTACGGTCGAGCGCGGCGAGCTCGCCATTATCCTGGGTGCCTCGGGTGCCGGCAAGACCACGGCGCTCAACATTCTGGGCGGCATGGATACGGCGACCTCCGGCACCGTGACGGTGGACGGGCGCGATGTGAGCTCCGCTAACGAGGCGCAGCTCGTGGAATACCGCCGCGCCGATGTCGGTTTTGTCTTCCAGTTCTACAATCTGGTTCCCAACCTGACGGCCCTCGAAAACGTTGAGCTCGCAGCTCAGATTTGCCCCGATTCGCTCGATGCCGAACAGACGCTTCGTCAGGTTGGCCTGGGCGAGCGCCTGGGCAACTTTCCGGCACAGCTTTCGGGCGGCGAGCAGCAGCGCGTGTCCATCGCCCGCGCACTGGCAAAGAACCCCAAGCTGCTTCTGTGCGACGAGCCCACGGGCGCGCTCGACTATAAAACCGGCAAGCAGATCTTGCAGCTGCTGCAGGATACCTGCCGCAAGCAGGGCATTACGGTCATCATCATCACGCACAACTCCGCGCTCGCGCCCATGGCCGATCGCCTGATTCGCTTTAAGAGCGGTCGCGTGGAGAGCGAGACGGTCCAGCAAAATCCCGTGCCTATCGAGACGATCGAGTGGTAGCGCCCATGGATCAGGACCGCCAAAACAGCCAACGCCGCGACGCGCGGAACACGGAGCGCGAGCAGGATTTTACGACCTACCGCACTGCCCAAAGCTCAAACGATATGGTGCCGACGGTTTTTCGCCGTGGCATCTACCGCACGATTCGGGGCAGTCTTAAGCGCTTTTTGTCCATCGTGGTTATCACCGCTCTCGGCGTGAGTGTGATGTGCGGCCTTAAGGCGGGCTGCGAGGATCTGTGCGATTCGGTCGACGCGTATTTTGACCAGCAGAATGTCTATGACATTAACGTGCAGTCGACCTATGGCCTTACACGCGACGATCTTGCGGCTATCCAAGAGGTCGACGGCGTCGAGACGGCTGAGGGTATCTACACCGAGACCGCCTACACCGCCGTGGGCACAACGCGCGAGCGAGTGGTCGTGCAAAGTCTCTCCAAGGAGAACATCGATCAGCCGGTGCTCGTGAACGGCGATTTGCCCGAGAGCGCCGATGAGGTCGCGGTGACTTCGAAGTTCCTGAAGGCTTCGGGCAAAAAGCTCGGCGATACAGTGAGTTTTGCCGCCAATGACGCAAGTTCATCGAACCAAAGCGCCAAGGATCAGTTTGCCGCGGGCGATTACACCATTACGGCCGAGGTCCTCGATCCCACTGATGTGAGCTCCGACTCGACAGTCAACGCCTTTCGCGCTGCTTCGGCGGCGGACTATAAGTTCTATGTGAGCGAGGACGCCGCGACATCTTCTTCCTACTCCGCGGTCCACGTGATCGTCGAGGGAGCCAAGAGCCTCAACTCCTATTCCGATGCCTACGCGGCAAAGATCAACAAGGTCAAGGACAATATCGAGAAGATCCGCGAGGAGCGTGAGAAGGCGCGCGCTAAGGAGCTGACAGTCGACACGCCGGCAAGCTTAGATGCGGCTGAGCGCCAGGCGAATATGCTCTTTGGGATTGAACAGGGCAACATCAACCGCATGGCAGAGGGCAGTGAGGAGCGCGTGCAAGCGCAGGCCGACCTGGACCAGCGTCGCGCCGCCGCCGACCAGCAGTTTGCCGATGCCCGCGCCGAGCTCTCTGACCTGGGCGAATGCACCTGGTACATCCAGGACCGCGGCAATATCGCAAGTTACTCGAGCGTGGAGAGCGATAGCTCGTCAATTGAAGCCATCGCCACGGTGTTCCCTTTCATCTTCTTTATCGTCGCCGTGCTCATCAGCCTCACTACCGCCACGCGTATGGTCGAGGAGGAGCGCACGCTCATTGGCCTGTACAAGGCGCTCGGCTACTCGCGCGAGCGCATCCTGTCCAAATACGTGGACTATGCGCTGTGGGCGTGCCTGATCGGCGGCGTGCTCGGCAATATCATCGGATTTGTGGGCCTGCCGCTGTTCCTGTTTACGGTGTTCGACGACATGTACTCGCTGCCCCAGATGCTGCTTTCGTACGATATCGTGTCGTCGCTCGTGTCGGTGGCGCTGTTTGCCGTGGGCGTGGTGGGCGCCACGATTATTGCCTGCCGCCACGAGATGGCCGAGACCCCAGCCTCGCTCATGCGCCCCAAGGCCCCGCGCGCCGGCTCGCGTATCTTGCTCGAGCGCATCGGCTTTATCTGGCGCCGCATGGGCTTTTTGAACAAGGTGGCAGCACGTAACCTGTTCCGCTACAAAAAGCGCGCCTTTATGACCATCTTTGGCATCGCGGGCTGTACGGCGCTTGTGATTTGCGGCATGGGCATTCGTGATACGTCGGTCGCGCTTTCGCCCAAGCAGTACGGGCATATCACGCGCTATGACCTGCTGGCGGTTGCCAATCCCGACGATTTTTCGCAGACGTGCGCGGCGCTCGACGAGCGAAGCGCAGCCAAGGATTCCGACGTGACCGTGACTTCGACGCTGCCGATTATGACCGACAACGTCACCTTTACATTTGGCGGCAAGAGCGAGACCGTGCAGCTGATCGTGGTGCCCGATGACCGCACGAACGACCTGGACGACTACGTGCGTCTCGAGGATGAGTCCAAAGAGCCTCTATCTTTGCGCGACGGAGATGTGTATCTGAGCAAGAGTTCACAGCTGGTACTGGGGATTCAACCGGGCGATACGGCACACGTCCAGGATTCGTCGCTCAACGTAGCCAAGGTCAAAGTCAGCGACATTTCGCTCAACTATCTGGGCAACACGCTTTACATGACGCAGGGCACCTATGAGCGCGCGTTCGGTCGAAGCGCGCGCCTTAACGGCGTCTTTGTGCTGCTTAAGGGCTCGTCGGCCGATCAGATTGCGTTTAGCAAGAAGCTTAAGAGCGACGGTTGGCTCACCATCTCGAGCACGGCTGAACATTGGCAGAACTTCGAGGCGAACTTCACTATCATCAATTCCGTCGTGGTGCTCGTGACCTTTATGGCGGCGTGCCTATCGTTTGTGGTGGTGTTTACGCTGTCCAACACGAATATCTCCGAGCGCGAGCGCGAGCTGGCGACCATCAAGGTGCTGGGCTTCCGCCGTGGCGAGGTGCACCACTACGTCAACAAGGAGACGTTGATCCTCACGGCGATCGGCGCTGCGCTGGGCGTGCCGCTGGGCGGCTTGCTGGCCGAGAGCTTTACCTACATTTTGCAGATGCCGTCGCTGTACTTTGACGTCGAGGTCGAGCCACTGAGCTACGTGCTCGCCGTGCTGCTGGCCTTTGGCTTTACGTTTATCGTCAACCTCGCCACCAATCGTACCCTCAACAAGATCGACATGGTCGGCGCCCTCAAGAGCGCCGAGTAACCTGTCCTGGGATTCAAGTTCTAGCGAGCTGCCGACGCGCCCGCAGCAGTATTTTTGCATAAACCGCTCCGCCAAATGCATACTTTGACGGGGCGGTTGCTTTTTGCCCACAGGTACCCCAGGGGGCGCCGTGCAAATTCCGGAGTATTCAGCGTCCCGGGGTCCGCGGGCGCGGGGGCGGGTGCACAAAACCGCGCTGAAAGCCCCGATTCTGAGTCCCAACGCCTCTAGAGCCGCTCGTTTTTTTACAGGATGCGGCTCATGGTGCCTGCCTTTCGCCCAAAATCCAGTATGCAGGCACCCTCGGCTGCTGAATACTCCCAAAAATGCACGCCGCATCCTACCCCAGGCACCCGCAGCAAGAAGACGAATAGCCATGGCCTCCTTAGTTACCGCAGGAGGCCCCAGGGCTTACCTCCCAAATCTTTCCGCAGGACGGAAGGATCCCGCCGCGCGAAGCGCACGGCGGGATCCTGACATGTCCGAGGACGATTTGGGAGGTAAGCCCTGGGGCCTCCGATGAGAGCAGTTCCAGCCGAGGCTATTCGTCGCCGAAGCTGATGCCCAACGCCTTGGCCTCGCGCACCAGATCACTCTGGGGGTCGACATACTTGAGCTTGCCGGCGACTTCCTCGAGCGGCATGTGGCACATCTTGCCGTCACGCAGGGCGATCATGTAGCCAAACTCGCCGCGTAGGCAGCCGAGTGCCGCCTCGACGCCGCACTGGGTCGCAAAGATGCGGTCCTGGGCGTCGGGCTGGCCGCCGCGCTGCGTGTGGCCGGGGATGGCGACACGGGTCTCGCGACCAGTCTTGGCTTCGATCTCCTTGGCGATGTCGTAGACAATCGAGGGGCTCGTACGCTCGGCGAGCTTCTTCTTGTACTCCTTCTTGGACAGCGCCGCGTCCTCCTTGGAGATGGCGCCCTCGGCGACGGCCACGATGGTAAAGCGGCTGCCGGTTTCCATGCGATGCTCGATGGTCTTGATGACGTTATCCATGTCGTAGGGGATCTCGGGAATCAGGATGACATCCGCGCCGCCCGCGACGCCGGCGTACAGTGGAATCCAGCCAACCTTGTGGCCCATGATCTCGATAACGAACACGCGCCCATGGCTCGAAGCGGTGGTGTGGATGTCGTCGATGCACTTGGTGGCGACGTCGATGGCGCTCGTAAAGCCAAACGTCAGCTCGGTGCCCCAGGTGTCGTTATCGATGGTCTTGGGCAGGGCGATAACGTTGAGGCCCTCTTCGCGCAGGCGGTTGGCGGTCTTGGTGGAGCCGTTGCCGCCCAGCATAAACAGGCAGTCGAGCTGCAGCTTATGATAGGTGTGGACCATTGCGGGTACCTTCTCGACGCCATCGGCCTCGGGAATATCCAGACGCTTGAACGGCGTGCGGCTCGTGCCCAGGATGGTGCCGCCGCGGGTGAGGATGCCGCTAAAATCGGCGGGCGACATGACGCGGAACCTGCTGTAGATAAGGCCCTGGTAGCCGTCCTCAAAACCATAGATCTCGATAGGTTCTTCGCTATTGGTCATAAGCGTTTTGACGATGCCGCGCATGGTGGCGTTGAGCGCCTGGCAGTCGCCGCCACTGGTAAGAAGACCGATCCTGAGCATGATGAATCCTTCCGGGCAAGTTATAACATGCGCATAAGTTTACCCCCGCACACTGTTGATACGGGGGTAAAACGTGTTAGCTCAAGCGTATGGAAATGTAAGCAACGTCAGGGAACGTAAGGTCGACGGGCCTGGCTCCTTACAGTGCGAAGGCATCGACGTTGCCCCAGTGGCGGCGCAGCGTGATGGCGGCAGCGGGCTCGGTATTGTCAAAGACGACCGACCACTGCGTGTTGCTGGTGATGTCTTCCGGATTGGGCTTTTGCGCCGCAGCGCGTAGGGCCTTCCAAGCGACTGCCTCGTCTTGGGCGCCGACATGGGCGTCAAGGACATCGGCGATTGCGACGGCGCGCTCTTTACCATGGCCCAGCTCGCCATTCTTTTGGTTGGGCAGCACTTCGTCGCCATAGCAGGCGTAGAAGTTCGTGACCTGGCGAACAGGGGTCGCTTTGAAAGCACGGTCCGGATCGCGCGGATCCCACTCTACTACGCGCGCGTCACCGGCGGCGTCGTTGATAAAGAAGTGGTAATCGCGTCCTGCCATGGCGTGCATGTCGTAGGCGGAAAGCAGGTCGACAGCTTCTTGCGTGGTGGCGGCACGGTCGAGCACCAGACGGATGGCGAGTGAGGTATTGATGACGGGGCGTTGCGCGTCCTGGTCACAGGGCTTGGAATCCAGAGTGAGTACGGCAATGGACACGCCGCATTCGTTAACACCGTCGAGCTGGGCAAACGGGCCCATGAGTGCGGCGGCACGTCCGGCGACGGAGTCAAGCGGAGTGTTATCGCCCAGGTTGTTAAGGGCGGCAAACCCGATGGAGGCATAGCCGCCACGTGGGTGATTGCGCACCAGCAGCGCCGAGGTGTCGTCCTTAAAGTCGTAATTGCGACCGGTGCGCACGCGGCCTTCGGCATCTACGGCGACAAAAGCGCTGCAGGCAAACTGGGGCGCCTGGACATGTACCGGCACACCGGGCAGCACCTGCGCCACCACGGCATCGATGTAGGCCTGGTCGTCGCGCACGCCAGCGGCGATGATGCGATCAAGATCGTAGTCGTAGGCGATGTCGATTGCGTACAGGTCATAGCCATCCGCGTAGCCGGTCAAGCGTTTGAGCGACGCGGCGGACTTGATTTGCTTGTGATAAACGATACCGGTGGCAGCGGCAAGGCCGACGGCGACTCCCGCGACACCGCAGGCGATGGCAATGTTACGTGGCTTCATGACGACTCCTCTCGTCCTGTTAGCGTAATTGTCGCAAAAGGTGCACGGGCATGATGGCTCAACTTGGTGAGTGGCGCGGAATTAAGCACGGAATGAAGAGTGCGGCACTGGCGTGGCGGGGTATGCTGGAGGGGACCATCAACCCAGCGAAAGGGGAGAGCATGACGGATCAGGAAACGCCCGAGCGCGCGCATGTGACGGCCGACGATATCGAGGCCGCCAACGACCTTATCGACTTTATCGAGGCGTGCCCCAGCATGTTCCATACGGCGGCGACTATTATGGCCGAGCTCGACGAGGCGGGCTTTACCTACCTGCCCGAGAACGCGGCGTGGGACATCGAGCCGGGCGGGCGTTATTACACGCAGCGCAACACCTCGAGCGTTGTTGCCTTTAAGGTGGGCGAGGACCTGGCCGCGACGTGGGGCGAGGACGGCGTTGCCGGTGACTATCATTTTCAGCTCACGGCGTCGCACAGCGATTCGCCGACGTTTAAGGTCAAGGCCGTGCCTGAGCTTGACGGCGCGGGCGAGACGCTGCGCCTGAACACCGAGGCCTACGGCGGCATGATCGACTACACCTGGTTCGATCGCCCGCTGGCACTCGCGGGCCGCGTGCTGGTGCGCGAGGGCGACCGTATTGAGAGCCGCCTGCTTGCCACCGAGCGCGAGGTTGCCATTATTCCGAGCCTTGCCATCCACATGAACCGCGGCGTTAACGAGAGCTTTGCTCCCAATCGCGCCGTTGACCTGTGCCCGCTCATCAGCGCTGGTGACCTTAAACAGGGCGACTTTGACGCCCTGATCGCCGACGAGCTGGACGTTGAGCCCGAGCAAATTTTGGGCCGCGATCTGTTCCTGGTCAATCGTCAGGATGCGCGTATTTGGGGCTGGGCCGACGAGTTTATCTCGACACCCAAGCTTGACGACCTGGCCTGCGCCTACACCTCGCTACAGGCATTTTTGGGCGCCGAGAACGCGCGCGACGTCTCGGTCTTCTGCTGTTTTGATAACGAGGAGGTTGGTTCCGAGACCAAACAGGGCGCCATGTCAACGTTCTTGGCCGATGCATTGCGCCGCACTAACGGATCGCTGGGCTTTGACGACGAGTCGTATCATCGCGCCCTTGCCGCATCGATGCTCGTGAGCTGCGACAACGCGCATGCCGTGCACCCCAACCACGCCGAGAAGTGCGATGCGCGCAACCAGGTTGTGCTCAACGGCGGCATCGTCATCAAGGAAGCCGCCAACCAGCACTATTGTACCGATGCCTTTAGCCGCGCGGTGTTCCAAGCTATTTGCGATGACGCCGACGTGCCCACGCAGGCCTTCGCCAACAAGAGCGATATGGCCGGCGGATCCACGCTCGGCAATCTGTCCAATATGCAGGCGAGCATGCATGCCGTGGACGTGGGCCTGCCGCAGCTGGCCATGCACTCGAGCTACGAGACCGGCGGCGTGCGCGACGTGATGTACGCCATCCGCGCCCTCACCGCCTTCTACGAGCGCGACCTCCATATCAATGGAGCCGAAAGCGTGGAGCTCTAAATGCAAGCCGAAGACGAGAAGACCGAGGGCAGGTCTCAACTAATCGATCAGGGGTCGAAGCTGTTCGCCACCGCTTGCCATGAATCGGGAATCGACGTGTCCAACGCGTGGCCAGCGAGCGATGAAGAACTCAAGCGTAGCGCCTATTCGGACCGCTATGATGAGGAGACGGACTGGCTCTAATAAGCGAAGTGTCGAAAACGCTAGATGTATGTTTGATATCACTTTGGCGAGAGTGTCGCAGACAGAACTACCGGTATGGCGCAAGCCAACCTGACCCCATTGCACCAAACCTACCAAAAAGGGACAGGTTCATTTTGGCAGGTTTTATCTGGGAAAATGCCGCAATGCCAACAGCTGGACGGAATTGTTGAGACACCGCAGGTTGAGCAAGCGTCAGCGAGCGATGTCCAGAGCGAACAAGTTGGCATGAAAAAGGCAAGGCATAGACCTTCTGGTCATGCCTTGCCTTTTGAATGACAAATTGTCGCTCTGGGCGGCGCGCAGCGTCGACCGGTCCGCCGTTCGTTAGAACGGCGGAACCCTAATGTTCGATCCAACAACGTAAAGTTTCGCCGGCTTGCAGGTGACGCAGGTTCTCCGCGGCGATGTCGACCACATTGTTGAGCGTGGCTGCCAGGTGGAACCAGCCGGAGACGTGTGGCGTGATGAGCATGTTGGGCGCATTCCACAGTGGGCTTGTCTCAGGCAGCGGTTCGGGGTCGGTGACGTCGACCGCGGCGCCGGCGAGATGTCCCGACTCCAGAGCGGCAACCAAATCGTCGGCAACCACAAGATCGCCGCGGCCGCCGTTGGCAAAGAAGGCGCCCGGTTTCATCGCGGCGAAGAACTCGGCGTTCGCCAGACCGCGCGTCTCGGGCGTGCTGGGCATAAAGGACGTGACGATGTCAGCCTCGGCCAGGCGCTCGGGGAGGGCGTCCATGCCGTCCATGTCCTCAAACACAATGGGGTAGACGAGTGGATGGCGCTTGATGCCGCGGACGTGCGCGCCCATGTTGCGGCAGAGTGTGGCGAAGTGGCCGCCGATATCGCCCGCGCCTAGCACCAGCACATTGGCGTTCTTGAGCGAGGTGACCGGCCCCAAATCCTCCCAGCGATGCTCGCGCTGCAAGTCGTGATAGCCGGGCAGGCGCTTCATCATAGAAAGGACCATGGCAAACATATGCTCGCTTACGGCCTGGCCGTAGGCGCCCACCGAGCAGGAAAGCTTAGCGTCGGCTGGCACGGTGCCGGCGGCCAAGTAGTCGTCATAGCCGGCGGTCTGCAATTGCAACAGCTGGAGATGCTCGCATGCCGTGAGCATGCCAGGGTCGATGTTGCCCAAGATCACGTCGGCATCGGCGACCTGCTCGCGCGTGGCGGCGTCGGAGCTCGTGTAGATAAAGTCCTCGCCCGGAGCGCTCGACTCGAGGATCGCGCGGTGACGATCGTTGACGGGCAACAAAACCAGAATGTTCACAAGCAGTCCTCTCCGCCCAACCTGCCAAAAGGGGACAGATTTATTTTGGCATGTTTTATCAGGCAAAACGTTCAAATAAAACGCCGGGCTACGCGATGGTTAACATATCCATCGCGAAGCCCGGCGCATCCACGGCTACCAGCTCAGCAGCTCGTAGCCATCCTCGGTCACCACGAGCTGTACCTCGCACTGGGCCGAATCGCTGCCGTCCTTGGTGTGCACGCACCAGCCGTCACCCTTGCTGATCTTGATGTCGGGCGCTCCGGCGTTGACCATGGGCTCGATGGTAAAGACCATGCCCGGGGCCATGATGGTGTCCACATCGGGCGCCTCGGTGGTAAAGCCCACAAACGGGTCCTCGTGGAACTCCTTACCGATGCCGTGTCCGCCGTACTCGCGCACCACGCTAAAGCCGGCGTCCTCGACCGTCTTTTGCACGGCCTCGGCCATCACGGACAGCGGCAGCCACGGCTTGACGGCGGCCAGACCCGCCTCCACGCTGGCACGAGTGACGTCGACCAGGCGCTGGCGCTCGGCCGAGACCTCGCCGATGCAGAACATACGGCTCGAATCACTAAAGTAACCGTCCAGGATCGTGGAGCAATCCACGTTGATGATGTCGCCTTCGTGCAGCACATCCGTATCGCAGGGGATACCGTGGCAGACGACGTCGTTGATCGAGGTGCACACGCTCTTGGGGTAGCCCTCGTAGTTGAGGTCGGCCGGCGTGCCGCCGTGCTCGACGGTGTAGTCGTAGATCATCTGGTCGATCTGGTTGGTGGTCATGCCCGCGGCGATGTGCTCGCCTACGTAATCGAGCACGCCCACGTTGATGGCGGCCGAGCGCTTGATGCCCTCGATATCGGCGGGCGTCTTGTAGAGCGTGCGGGGCAGAACCTCCCAGCCCTCTTCCCACAAGCGCTCGAGGCGCTCATCAAAGGCGCTGTGGCATTTCTTGTATTTCTTGCCGCTGCCGCACCAGCAAGCGTCGTTGCGGCCGGGCACGGGTCCTTTGTCATACATGGCTAACTTCCTTTCATCCGCAGCTAGTATAGCCCACTCACGCGTCCATAAAAGTTGCGGTGATATAGTTCCGATTTAAGCGGTTTAACAGCATAAACAGGAACTATATCACCGCAACTGATGGAGTGGGATGGCGGACACTAGCTGCTGCGTGGTTTTGCTAGTAGCTCACCTGGCAGGGAATGCCGAGGGCGCGCACGCGTGCAGCGATCGTGTCGAGCGCCTCGGGCGCTGCTTTGGCAAGGCCGGCGACCGGTGTCTCGCGCGCTACCGTGTAGATGGTTGCTTCTTGTGGGCGAATGCGCTCAAGCGCCGCGAGCCAGGGGGCAACGTACTCCTCGCCGGTGTTGTCGATGAGCTTGCCCTGATACTCGCCGGTCAAAAAGATCGTCTGGATAATAACGTGACCGTCAAAGCTTGCGAACGTCTTGATCTGGTGCTCGACGTCGTAGGGGCCAACAGGCTGGTCGAGCAGCTGGATAAACGCCGGGTCGACGGTATCGAGCTTAAGAATGTTGTCGTCGACCATCATGAGCGCGTCGTGCACCTCGGGACGGTCGGCGCGCGTGCCGTTGGAAAGCACGGCGATCTTGGAGTTTGGGGCAAGCTCGTCGCGCAGCGCGACGGCGCCGGCGATGGCCTGCGGAAACTCCGGTGCGGCGGTGGGCTCGCCGTTGCCTGCGAAGGTGATCACATCGGGGAGTTCGCCCTCGGCTGCCATCTCGCGCAGCTTTGCCTCGAGCGCGTCGAGTACCACGGCAGCTGTGTTGTACGGCTCATGGCAGGGGCGCTCGGCGTTGAGGCCGTTTTCGCAGTAAATGCAGTCGAACGTGCAGATTTTGCCGCTCGCCGGCATCATATTGACGCCGAGCGAGAGACCAAGGCGACGGCTGCGAACGGGCCCAAAGATGGGGCTGGCATTCAAAAACGTAGACATAGGCATATGCTCCTCAAGACAATTGTGCCTAAGCATAGCATCGGCTCCAAAGCAAGGTGCGGGCCCTTGCTTTACAAGTTTCGTTTTTTCACGTCGCTCATTATGCGGTGCCATGAAAAGCCTCGGGTCGGGTACAGTTAATCTGTTAACAAGGCGTAAGGCAATGCGGGTCCATCCAACCGCACTGACGTGCAACTGGATGAGCATTGATGATGGGGGCACAACATGGATTTTACGGTCGAGAATGCGGGCACCACGATTGCCTGTCGCGAATATGCCGGCCCGGATGTGTCGCCTGATGCTCCTGCCTTGGTGTGCGTGCACGGCGCTTGTGTCGACGGCACATTTTTCGACGGTATCGCTTGTGAGCTCAGCCGCAACTACCGCGTAATTGCCTACGACCGCCGCGGCTGCGGTGGCAGCAGCGATGCGGCAGACGGCAGCTATGATCTTGCCGCCCAGGCCGCCGACCTGCAAGCCGTGATCGAACACGTTGGCGCTCCGGCAAATGTGCTTGCGCACAGCGCCGGTACGTTGGTGGCGCTGGAGCTTCTTCGCACCGAACCCCATCTCGTCGCCCGTGCGATTCTGCATGAGCCGGCTGTGTCGGCCGAAGGCGTCGGTATGGGCGCAGCTCCGGTTTTGCTCGATATGATTGCGGCTGGAAAGGTTTCAAGGGCGCTCCGGCTTTTCTTGGGAGCCCTCGGCGACTTGGACCCCGAGGCTCCCGGGACGACCGAAGCGGAAGTCAAACATGCCCTGCGCAATGGTCGTTGCTTCATGGCCAATGAATACGGAACAAATATGACATATGCTCCCGACTGGGAGCGCGCCCGCGCGTCAAAGGCGGTGTCGGCCGTGTTCTTGGGCGAGCTCTCGGTTGGCACGCCCCGCGAGGCGGGCACGAGGGTGGCTGCCGAATATCTCGATTGCCCCCTTGTGACGATTCCGGGCGCGCATAACGGTCTGCGCGATCGCCCCGTTACGGCGGCAAATGCCGTTCGCGATGTCTTGGAGCGTTAGCGCGCTCGATGACCTGCGGGGAGAGGGGTTGTTAGCGTTTCGTCATTGTTGACGAATGCGTCCATAACCGCGCGCCCGCGGCTCCATTACCGCCGCTTGCCAGGTCATAAAAATGTAACGATAATCGCGCGTTTGCCTTCAGCTGTTAGATGTTACCCTTGTACCAATTGATATGCACCGTTGCCGTGCATAACGATAGAAAGGGCCCCATATGCTCAATAATCACGAGGTCAATCTAACCGACGAGGAGGCTGCCGCTGAGGTCGCCCGCGTCGCGAAGACCTACCCCGTGGTACGTTTGCTGTCGGCCGATCAGATTAAGAGCGAGCCTAACTGCCTGCTCGCCGGCGATCGCTGCCCTTGTCTGCGTCAGTCGAGTCTTGAGGCTTTGGCAGACTCCGATGAGGTGTCGGAGCAACTGCTCAACGATGGTGTTGAGTACCGCGCTCGCCTACGCCCTCTAAAGGTTGAGGGCGAGCCTCGCGTCTTGCTGATGGTGCGTCCGATTGATGAGCGGGAGGCTGCAGAAGAGGACCTTGTCTACACCGATGTGCTGACGAGCGTGCGCAATCGCCGATATTACGAAGAAAAGCTCCGTAGCGCTCGCATGAAGGCTGGCGTGGCGGTGATCGACCTTGATGATTTTAAGGTCTTCAACGATACGTGCGGCCGTCATGCCGGCGACCTTGCGCTCGGTGCTGTGGCGACGGCCATACGCAGCGGAATTCGTTCGACTGACGAGCTCGTACGCTATGGCTGCGACAAGTTTGTGGTCGTCATGCCCAATATTCCCTCCGATGACTTCACCCGTCGCCTGCATCAGGTGTCCGATGCCGTTCATGCCACGATTGTTCCGGGCCATGAGTACGTGAGCTTGACGGCATGTGTTGGTGGCGTTCGCATTCATGGCGAGACGGTCGATGAGGGCGTTGGCCGCGCTGTCCAGTTATTGAGCCGCGCTAAGGCAAAAGCCGGTACGGTCGTGACCGATGCCGATTCCATCGAAGCCTTCCAAAGCGAAAAGCCTTTGGTGCTTATTGTCGATGACTCCGAGATGAACCGAGCCATTCTCAACGAGATGCTCAAGGACGAGTATTGCATCCTCGAGGCCGCCAACGGTCGTACGGCGCTCGACATGGTCGACCGCTATGGCGATGAGTTGTCGCTCGTGCTGCTGGATATTGCCATGCCAGGCATAAGCGGCTTTGAGGTGCTGGCCGATCTGTCGCGCCGATCGGGTATCGACAATCTGCCTTTTATCATGATTTCGAGCGAAGATTCCGATGATATGGTTCTGCGCGCGTACGAGCTGGGTGCCTCGGACTATATCAACCGCCCGTTTGACTCCCGTGTCGTGCGCCGCCGTGTAAGCAACACCATCCGCCTATACGCCAAACAGCGCCGCCTGACGAACCTGCTGTCCCAGCAGTACAACGAGCGCGTCAAGAACAGTCGCATGCTCATCGACATGCTTGCCGGCGTCATGGAGCTTCGCAATGGCGAGAGCGGCAGGCACGTTACGAATATCGAAAAGCTGACCGAGCTGCTGCTTGACTGTCTGGTCCGGCGTAGCGACACCATCTCCCTCGATAACGAGGAACGCTCCACGATTGCCCTGGCTTCGGCGTTGCACGATATCGGCAAGATGTCGATTGACGATGCGATTCTCAACAAACCTGGGCACCTTACGCCCGAGGAGTTCGAGATTATGAAGACGCATACCACGATCGGCGCCGACATGCTGCGTGAGCTGGGTAGCCATCACGCCGGCAATGCGCTTATGGAATATGCGTACCAGATTGCGCGTTGGCACCACGAGCGCTGGGACGGCAAGGGTTATCCCGATGGCCTTAAGGGCGATGAAATTCCCATTGCCGCACAGGTGGTTTCGGTGGCCGACGTGTACGATGCCCTGACGAGCGTGCGCGTGTACAAGGACGCTATCCCGCACGAGGAAGCGATTCAGATGATCCTGGATGGTAAGTGCGGCACCTTTAACCCGCTGCTGCTCGATTGCCTACTCGAGGTGCAAGACCAAATTGCCGAGACGTTGGCACACCCCGCTGACGTCGTCGCGTTTCCCACGATTTAGTTTGACCAAAGGAGTTTAACCCATGATTTCCATGCGTGAGGCGTATGAGAAGATTGGCGCCAATTATGATGACGCGTGCGCTCGGCTGATGGGCGAGGAAATGCTTGCCCGCTTTGCCCTCAAGTTTTTAGATGACGAGAGCATGGACAAGCTGGAGGCTGCCATGGCGGCAGGAGACGCCAAGGGTGCGTTTATGGCGGCGCACACACTCAAGGGCGTGAGCCAGAACCTGGGATTCGATAATCTGTACGAGCCGGCGGTCGTGGTAACCGAAGCGCTGCGTGGCGCCGATGCCGTTGACGGCGCTCGCGAGGGAATGCATGCGTTGCAGCAGCAATATGCGGCTACGATGTCGGCCCTGCGCGAGGCGGCTGAATAAGAGGCTGCGAGCCTTGGGCTGCTTGCCGGCCACATATAGGTGAAAGGGCGCCCCGCCGGACCATGTGGCCGGTGGGGCGCCCTTATCTGTTTTGTGGTTCGCGGGCTAGCGGGCCTGTTTAACCTTGGCCGCTGCCTCGACAAACGACTTCCAGAGGTTAAAGTCGGTCTCGAGCGTCTTCCACGTGTACTCAGGGTGCCATTGCACGCCCAGGCAGAATGGCTGGCCTTCGACCTCGATGCACTCGGGAACGCCGTCGGTTGCCTTGGCGACCAAGCGCGTGCTTTTACCCAGACGGTCGACGCAGCAGTGATGTGCCGAGTTGGTCTGGATCAGCCTGTGACCGCCAACCGCGCGCTCCAGCAGCGAGCCCGGCACGACCTCGACGGGGTGCACGGGATCGTTGAGCACGTGGGTATGGCGCCACTGCGTGCGGCCCTCGCGCGCACCCAGGCTCGGCACGTCCATGCACAGGGTGCCGCCGGTGGCGACATTGAGCAGCTGCGTGCCTCGGCAGGTGGTAAAGAGCGGCTTCTTGGCGCGAAGCACCTCGTTAACCAGCTTAAACTCAAAACGGTCGCGAATCTCGCAGCACAGCGTGGGGTCGTAGGGGCGCTCGTCGCCCCAGCGCTTGGGGTTGACGTCCGGGCCACCGGGAATGGCGATGCCGTCGGCGATATCGACGTAATGACGGATGACCTCAATGTCCTCGGTGATGGACATCTGCAGCGGTAGGCCGCCAGAGGCAAGGATGGCATCGACAAAGACACTTGCGATTTCCTCGTTGGGGGAGAGCATCTCGGTTAAAAACGGCTCTGCCTCTTCCCAGCGCGGTGCGACGAGGATGAGTGGGCGGTCGGCGGGGGCGACGTCGACGTGCGGGGTGTAGGACGATGAAGTGCGAGTTCCGATCATAGGTGTAACTGTCGAGTTTGGATGGGCATGGCGGGCGGGTGGGCGGTCTGGTTAGTGGCCCTTGATGGAGTTGAGGAAGTCCTGGGCGCGCTTGGTCTGGGGGTGGTCGAAGAACTCGTCGGGCGTGCCGGTTTCTACGATCTGGCCGTCGGCCATAAACACGACGCGGTCGGCCACGCGGCGGGCAAAGTTCATCTCGTGCGTGATGACGATCATCGTCATGCCCTGCTGGGCCAGACGGACCATGACCTCGAGCACCTCGTTGATCATCTCGGGGTCAAGGGCGCTTGTGGGCTCGTCAAAGAGCATGGCCTTGGGTTGCATGGCAAGCGAGCGGGCGATGGCCACGCGCTGCTGCTGGCCGCCCGAGAGCTGTGCGGGCACCTTATCGGCCTGCTCGGCCACGCCCACGCGGCTCAGCAGGTCCATGGCGCGCTCACGAGCCTCTTCCTTGGACACGCCCAGCACGTCGACCGGTCCCAGCATGACGTTTTGCAGTACGGTCATATGTGCAAACAGGTTGAACTGTTGGAACACCATGCCCAGCTCGGCACGCATGCGGGCAAGATCCTTGCCTTCCTGCGGCAGGGGCTCGCCCTCGATGAGAATCTCGCCCGAGTCGATGGTTTCCAGGCGGTTGATGGTGCGGCACATGGTCGACTTGCCCGAGCCCGAGGGGCCGATCACAACGACGACCTCGCCGCGGTCGACCGAGAGATTGATGTCGTTGAGGACGTGCAGATCGCCATAGTGCTTATCGACGTGTCTGAGCTCGATCAGCGGCTGATTGCCGGTGGAAGAGGTGCTCTGTGCCATGGTGCTCGGCTCCTTATGACTCGAAATGGTAAAGCGTTAGCGGATGATGGTCGCGCCGGTCTTGTGCGAAACATAGACAGCGGCCTTGTTGATCGCGACGTTGATGAGGATGTAGATGACTGCGATCACCAGGTAGACCGACACGAGGGCGTCGTAGTTGGTAATGAGCACGCGGGCGTTTTGCATGAGGTCGGGGTAGCTCACCACATAGGCGACGGTGGTGTCTTTGACTACGACCACGAGCTGCGAAATCAACGACGGAATGATAAACCGAATAGCCTGCGGCAACACGATTTTAAAGGTGATTTTGGCCTTGGAGAGACCGAGCGCCTGGGCTGCCTCGACCTGACCGCGCGGCACGGCATTGACGCCGGCGCGGAAAATCTCGGCCAGCACGCCGGCCGCAGCGAGCGCGACAGGCAACGTGAGCATCCAAAACGACGGCAGCGCGATCTTGTACTGGGGCAGCACCAAAAAGAAGAAGTAGATGAACAGCAGACTCGGCACACCGCGGAAGAAATCGGTAAGCACGCGGCAGACCAGCTGTAGTGGCTTGATGCCGCTGGTGCGGCCGAGCATAAGGGCTAAGCCCAGTACCAGCGCAATGACGCCGGCAGTGAGTGCGACTTTAACGGTGCCCTCAAAGCCGGCAAGCAGGAACTTCCAGGTGGTGAGGTGCGTAAAGAAATACCAATAGTGGACCGAAAGCTGGCCGGTCATATAAAAGCGCTGCAGTACCAAGGCGACGAGCACGGCGACGGCAACGAGCGAGATGGCGGTGCCGATGCGAATCTTGGCGCGCATCTTGGGGCCGGGAGCCTCGTAGAGCGCATCGCGCATGGTAAGTGCAGGGGAGGAATGCTTGCTCATCGGAGGATCCTCACCTTCTTATCGATGTAGTTGCCAATGTGGCTCACCACAAAGGCCGTGCCCAGGTAGCCGAGCGCCGAGATAAAGAACGCGGCGACGCCGCCGAGCGAGCGCGTGTTGATATAGCTCACCACGCCGGTGAGCTCCTGCGGCTTAAGCGGCACCTGGCTGCCGAGCGCAGTGGTGAGCATGACGGCGATAAAGAGGTTGGTCATGGGCAGCACGCTCGAGCGCAGCGCCTGCGGAATCACGATTTTGGCGAGGATGCGGTTAAAGCTCATGCCGAGCGAACGGGCGGCTTCGACCTGACCGACGCCGACGGTGTTGATGCCGCTCATAAAGTTCTCGGAACCAAAGGCCGAGCCCAAAAGGACCGTGGCGACGATAACGCAGGTGCGGTAGGGCAGGACGACCTTGAGCGGCGGCAGCGCGTAGACGACGATGATAAGCAGCGCGATGCCGGGGATGTTACGGAAGACCTGGACATACAGGTCGCCAAAGACGCGCAGCGGCTTGAGCGGCGACACGCGCATCACGGTGACGGCGACGGCCAGCACCATGGCGATGGCAAACGACTCAAGCGTCATGCCCCAGGTTGCTAGCAGCGCGTCGATATAGTTCTGGCCATAGAGCGACCAGAGCTCGGAGAGACTCATGCGGACCTCCCGCCGGTAAGGAAAGGGGCTCCCGTGTGTACGGAAGCCCCGACAACTCAGTGAGGAAACAGTTTACCGCAATAAAGCGCATCATGCGTTTCCGTATGGTTTCGTTGCGGCCGTTACCAGGCTCGCTGACTAGGCGCCGATCTCGGGCAGCTCGGGAACATTGGTGTCGCCCGTACGGTCGCCGATGCAGATCTGCCACAGCTCAGTCCAGGTGCCGTCGTCCTCGATCTTCTTAAGGAAGTCGTTGACAAAGGCGACGCCGTCGGAATCGAGCGGCAGACCGATGCCATAGGGCTCCTTGCTGCCGAAGGGCTTGCCGGCAATCTTGTACTTACCGGGCTCGCGGACCAAGGCGCTCTGCTGCATGTTGTTATCGATGACGTAGGCGTCAACGCGGCCCTGCTGGAGTGCCTGGCGGGCCTCCTCGTCGGTCTTGAACTCCTGCTGGCTGGCCTTGGGGGCGAACTCCTCCAGGATGGCGGGGCCGTTGGAGCCGGACTGGACGGCGACGTTCTTGTCGGCCAGGTCGTCGACGCTCTTGATGTCGTCGTTGTCGGCGAGCACCAGGATGGCCTGCTGCGTGTAGTAATAGGGACCGGCAAAGGAGACGAGCTTCTTGCGCTCGTCGGTAATGGTGTAGGTGGCAAAGACGGCGTCGACCTGGCCGTTCTGCAGGACGGACTCGCGCGTGTCCGAGGTCACCTGGGTGATCTCGACCTTGTTCTCGCCCAGAATGTAGTTGGACAGGAGCTGTGCGATACCGGCATCGAAGCCGCGGGTCTGACCGTCTTTCTCGTTGAGGAGGGAGAAGAGCGTGGAGGTCTGAACGCCACCGATCTTAAAGACGCCGGCGTCCTTGACGGCCGTGGCCCAGGTGCTGGCGGCGATGGCGTCGTCATCGGCCTTGGGGCCGTTGTCGACGAGCTTGTCGAACGCCTTGGCGTCGAGCGTGGTGGAAGCCTCGGTATCTTCGGAGCTCTTGGAGGAGTCGGCGGCGGAACCCTTGTCGGCCTCGGCGCTGGTGTCGGAGCAGCCGGCAAGACCAAGGCCGGCGACGGTTGCGAAGGTGGCGGCAACGAAGCCGCGGCGGTCGAGAACGACCTGCTGGGAGAGGTTCTTGCTCATGGTAGAACACCTTTCTCAATAAAATCCCTAGCGGTTGAGTAGAGTTATACCCTATCGCGCTCAAATGGGTCAACACGAAATAACTCAGAAACATACTTGTCTTATGGGTTATTCTACCTACCAAAAAGGGACAGGTTTATTTTGGCAGGTTTTATCTGGACAAACGTCGATTATTACAGCTGAGATAGCGTTTTGCGGACGGCGTGGCCGCTCGCGGCGGTCGCTATAATGGCGGCAACGCGACACATATATGAGTAAGGAGATCGCGTATGAACGGTTATTCGTTTTTCGCACCGACCAAGGTGCTGTTTGGCGCGGGCAAGTTGGGCGAGCTGGGCACGCAGAAGCTGCCCGGCACCAAAGCGCTCATCGTTACGACCGGCGCCAACTCGGCCAAGCGCTTTGGATACTTGAGACGCGTGGAGGCCGAGCTCGAACGCGCCGGCGTGGCGCATGAGCTGTTCGATCGCATTGAGCCCAATCCCCTGCGCGAGACCGTCAATGCGGGTGGCTGGATGGCGCGCACCCATGGCTGCGACTTTGTCCTGGCGCTCGGCGGCGGCTCGGTCATGGACGGCAGCAAGGGCATCTGCGCGGTGGCGGCCAACCCGCATACCGATGCCGAGGGTAACGAATGCCTTGGTGACATCTGGGATTTTGTGAATGGCGGTACTGCGCTCGGCCTGCCGATCCCCAACGATCCGCTGCCGCTTGTTTGCGTAACCACCACGGCGGGTACCGGCTCCGAGGTCGATGCGGGCGGTGTCCTGTCCTGCGAGGACAATGACGAGAAGCTTCGCCTGGGCGATCAGCGCCTGTTCCCGGTACTTTCGATCGTTGATCCCGAGCTCATGGTGAGCGTCCCGGCGCGTCTGACCGCCTATCAGGGATTCGACGCTCTGTTCCATTGCGTTGAGTGCTACATCTCAAATACCAACACGCCCATGGGTGACATGGTTTGCCGCGAAGGCATCCGCCGAGCCGCCGCGGCGCTGCCTACGTGCATCAATAATGGCGATGACCTGGAGGCGCGCTCGAGCCTTGCGTTTGCCAACACGCTCGGCGGCTATGCCATGGATGCCTCGGGCACCACGGGCTCGCATGGTCTTGAACATGGCATGAGCGCGCATCATCACGACCTGCCGCACGGCGCCGGCCTCATCATGATCGCCCGTGCCTACCACACGTGGATGATCGATCACGGTGTTGCACCAGAGCGCTATATCGACATGGCGCGTCTGATGGGCAATGCCGCCGCGGATGATCCGCACGATTTTGTGATTGAGCTCACGCGCCTGATGGAGGCTTGCCATGTGGCCGACCTCGCCATGAGTGAGTGGGGGATTACGGTCGAAGAGCTGCCGGCCATCGCGCACAACGCTCTGACGACCAACGGCGTCCTGTTCAGCCACGACCCCGTGACGCTGACCGACCCCGACGTCGTCGAAATTCTCAAGCTAAGCTACCGCTAACCACCACAAAGGGGACACTTTGGCGGTTCGTCTCAATCTGTAACATCTGCAGCCGTTTTTGCCGAGCAACTGTTACAGATCGAGATTTGCTCTTCAGGGGAATTCGAATGTCTCGATCTGTAACATCTGGACGGACAAAAGGTCTCTATCTGTTACAGATTGAGACAAACGTCGGGGACTACGACGTCTTGTCTCGATCTGTAACAGTTAGACGGGAATTCGGGCCCTGGATGTTACAGATTGAGATAATCGCGTCGCGAAAACAAAAACCTCCGCAGGGATGCTTCCCTTGCGGAGGTTTTCTTACTCGTTGAGTAGTCTTGCGGCTTCGGCGGCCATGTTCTCGACCGTCATGCCGTTTTGAGCGAGCAGTTCGTTGGGGTCGTAGCGGTCGGGGAAGCCCTTGGCGATGCCGAAGGTGCGCGTGCGCAACGGCGTGCATGCCAGATAACATGCCACACGCTCACCCCAGCCGCCGTCCAAGACGCCGTCCTCGAGGGTGACGACAACGCGATGCTCGGCGGCAAGGCTGTTGAGGAACTCGCGGTCGAGCTCGGTTGCAAAGCGCGGGTTGACGAGCGTGGCCTCGATGCCGTACTCGGCGGCCAAGCGGTTTGCCACGCGCTCGCCCAACTCAAAGAAGTCGCCGAGCGCAAGCACGGCCACATCGCGGCCCTGACGCACCACGTTGTAGCGAACGGCGCTATAGTCGGTGTCCTCGGCAGGCGCCAGATCGGGACGGCTCACCAGGCCAATACCAGGTACACGAATCGCCACGGGATGCTCGCGGTGGTCGAGCGACCAGCTCAGCATGGACAGGTATTCCTCCATGCAGACCGGCGCCAAGTAGCGCATGTTGGGAAGAGCGCCCAGCATGGAAATATCAAAGAACGAAAGGTGCGTCTCGGACGTGGTGCCAAAGATCGACGCACCAAACACCAGGATGGTTGCGGGGGCGTCGTTGAGGCACAGGTCGTGCCACAGCTCGTCGTAGGCGCGCTGCAAAAACGTGCCGTACACACCAAAGACTGGCTTGGCGCCCGAGCGCGCAAGCGCGGTGGCAAAGGTCACGGCGTGCTCCTCGGCAATGCCCACATCGACGAACTGTTTGCCGGCGGCGGCGCGAAGCTCGGGTGTAAAGCCCATGATGTAGGGTGTGGCGGCCGTGATGCCCACGACCTGCGGATCGCGCTCGATGGCGGCGCTGAGCGCCTCGCCCGTAATGTCGGCGTAGGTGCGCGGCGCAGGCTCGCTCGGATGGCCCGGGCAGAGCTTGCGCCCGGTCGCCATGTCAAACGGACCCACGTGGTGCCAGCGCTCGGGGTCGTTTTGGGCTGGCTCAAAGCCCTTGCCCTTGGCGGTGGAGACGTGCAGCACGATGGGATGATCGATATTGCGCAGTTCCTGCAGCGCGTCGACTAGGGCCAACACGTCGTTGCCGGCGTCCAAATAACGGTAGTCGAGTCCCATCGCGCGGAAAACGTTGCGCTCACAGGTGCCGTTGCTGGCGCGCAGCTCGGCCAGATTGCGATAGAGGCCACCGTGGTTCTCGGCGATGGACTGGTCGTTATCGTTGACGATGATGATCAGGTTGCTGTCGAGTTCGGCGGCATTGTTGAAGCCCTCAAACGCCAGGCCGCCCGAAAGCGAGCCGTCGCCAATGATGGTGATGACGTTGTACGCATCGCCCGCCAGGTCACGAGCGTGCGCCAGGCCGCAGCCCAGGCTCACCGACGTGGAGGTATGGCCCATGGCGAACAGGTCGTGCTCGGACTCGTCGGGATTGGCAAAGCCAGAGGCCTCGCCAAAGCGCTTCGGATCGATATAGGTATACGCGCGCCCAGTCAGCGCCTTGTGGGCGTAGGTCTGGTGCGAAACGTCAAAGAGAATCTTGTCGATAGGGGAGTTAAACACGCGATGGAGCGCGACCGTAAGCTCAACGACGCCCAGGTTGGGGGCAACGTGCCCGCCGACGGCGGCGGAGCTTTCGAGGATGGCGTGGCGAATCTCGTCGCAGAGCTGCGGGAGCTCGGCACGATTAAGAGCCTTGACGTCCTCGGGCGTTGTCGTTTGCGTAAGCAGCATCGTTGTGGGTTACTCCATGCGAATCGAGTGCCGGCGCTCCCTCGGCCGACACAATTGCACAAGACAGTCTCGCACATTTTGGCGTTTGATATGTGACGGCGGCGCGGTAATTCGCCAACTGGTGGGGCAAAACGTTTTGTCCGATGCCATACTGATAGATTCGATGATGATTTTTTCAATACGTGCAGGCCGTGGCTTGCCGCCGTGAGCCGCTGGAAGGAGGCAGCATGTCCGATGCCGTTCGTGCCGAGAAAATCGCGCACGAGGTCGACGATGCCGCCCGCCAGCTCGCCCAGGCGGGCCGCTTGGACCTGACGCGCGAGTTTATCCAGCATGGCGACGTGACGGTCTATGCACATGTGACTTCGGTAGCGCGGACGAGCCTGTCCTTTGCCGAGCGCCTGGGCCGCGTCGGTGTTTCGATCGACCGTGCCTCGCTGCTGCGCGGAGCCTTGTTACACGATTACTTTCTCTACGATTGGCACGATCCCGACCCAAGCCATCGGCTGCATGGCTTTCGCCACCCGTTTTTTGCCCTAGCGCGCGCGGAGGAAGATTTTGAGCTGACGTCGCGCGAACGGAATATTATCGTGCGGCATATGTTTCCGCTGGTGCCGGTGCCGCCGACGTGTCGTGAGGCTTGGATTGTGTGCCTGGCGGATAAATGGTGTGCTCTGCGCGAGACGGTCGCCGGCCGCCTGCCGCGCAAAGACGACGCGAACGATTTGAGCGAGGGCTCGAGCGACGGCTCGAGCAAAGATTCGAGTGAAAAGAGGAGAGGGTAGACGGTGGGGACCGCGATCGACATGGCATTTGACGGCGCGACGCTTGCCGCCTGTCCGCTTTCGGCACTGGTGCTCTCGTTCGCCTTCTACGGGTTTTGCGGCTGGGCATGGGAATCGACGGTCTGCGCCATGCTCAACCACGGACGCTTTGCCAACAGCGGCTTTTTGCTGGGACCGTGTTGCCCCATCTATGGCGCGGGCGGCATTGCCTGCTGGCTGCTGTTGCGCGGAATTCCTGACGCGTCGAGCCAGTTTGTCGCTGCAGCGCTCGTATGCAGCGTGATTGAGTACAGCGTAGGCGTGCTGTTGGAAAAAACAACGGGCGCTCGCTTTTGGGATTACTCGCACCTGCCGTTTAACTTGCACGGACGCATCTGCCTGTACTGGGCATGCGCGTTTGGCCTGGGTGCGCTGTGCATTTGCCGTTTAGTGGAGCCGGCATTGCTGGGGCTGCTTGGTCATCTGCCGGTGCTGATTGTGCGGCTGTCCGCCTTTATCGTCGCGGTCGCGATGATGGTCGACGCGTTGTGCTCGCTGGCGAGCTGGCGGCGTCTGTCCGATCAGCTGGAGCGCGTCCGGGCCGACCTTGCCGACCGCATCAATGAGTCGCTTGCCGATGCCTCGGACTCAATGCTCGAACGTATTCCCGATTCTACGATTGACTCGGTGGCACAGACGCACATCCGTAGCCGTGCCGTTAACGCGTGGCTGGCCGAGCTGGGTGACGCCGCGCTCGATGCCCTGCGCGAGAAGGCTTCGATGCCGACGTTTATCGCGGATGGTGCTCGCGGCCTGGCGCTTGCCGCCCGCCGCGTGGCCGATGCCGCGCCGAACATGCCGCGTCCGTCGCTCAGTCGTCGCCTTGCCGGCAAGCGCATGAGCCGTCCGGTGCCAAGCGTGTCGCTCAGCCGCCGCGACCTACGCTTCTTTAACGCCTTCCCGCGTCTGCGCATCAATCGCTACGAAGGCGTCATTCGAGCAACTAATCTCCGCGACCGAGCCCGCGAGCTGTTCCGCCACTAGCCGGGACGGGCGCGCTCACGGCTTCCTTGCTCGCGTATTTCCCGTTCGTTTCGCGTCCGTTGCCGCGCCGTTTCCAAGATTGCGGCGCCGTTTCCATTCGACAACGCCGCGTTTAACAACGCCGTATCTGGTCTACACCAGTTGCCCCTCGGCCGCATTATGGGCGCCGACAACGTTCATGCGACCAAGGGAGAGCGAATGTACGATACGGGATCGACAACGTTTATGCTCATCTGCACCATGCTCGTGTTTTTAATGACACCGGGTCTGGCGTTTTTCTATGGCGGCCTGTCCAGGCGCAAAAATGTCATCAACACCATGCTCATGTGCTTTGGCGCCATTGGTCTGGTTGGTGTGCTGTGGATTGTTGCCGGCTGGTCTCTGGCCTATGGCGGCGACGGTTCGAGTCCGTTTATTGGAGGCCTTGACCAGCTGCTGTGCCTGCCGGTGCTCAACCAGGTGCTGCAGGCGGCCGAGGGCAATGCTGCGGACGGTGTCGTCTACCCTCAGATCATCAACATCGCCTTCCAGATGGCATTTGCCATGATCACGGCTGCTATCGTCACGGGCAGCCTGGCCGGCCGCGTTAAGTTCGGTGCCACGACGGTCTTCCTGGGCATTTGGCTGCTCGTGGTCTATGCGCCGCTTGCTCACATGGTTTGGGGCGGCGAGGGCTCCTTTATCGGCGATATCATCGGCGCGCTCGACTTTGCCGGCGGCGACGTGGTGCACATCTCGTCTGGCCTTACGGGCCTGATTCTCTGCTTAATGCTCGGCCGTCGTCGCGGCTTTGGCATGGTGAGCTACCGTCCGCATAACGTGCCGTTTGTGGCGCTGGGAGCCGGCCTGCTTTGGTTTGGCTGGTTTGGCTTTAACGGCGGCAGCGAGTTCAAGGCCGACGCCGTGGCGGCACTTGCCATCCTCAATACCGTGACGGCCAGCGCGGCGGGCATGGTCTCGTGGCTTGCCGTCGAGCGCGTGCACACCGGTCGACCCACGCTGGTGGGCGCCAGCACCGGTCTGGTTGCGGGCCTTGTGGTGGTCACGCCGGGCGCGGGCTTTGTCGAGCCGTGGGCGGCGCTGGTCATGGGCCTGATCGTATCTCCCGTCTGCTACCTGGCCATCAGCCATCTTAAGACCAAATTTGGCTACGACGATGCGCTCGACGCGTTTGGCTGCCACGGCATCGGTGGCATCCTGGGCGGCGTGCTCACGGGGCTGTTCTGCGTGCCGGAGCTCTCGTGGACCGGTAAGGGCGGCCTGTTCTACACGGGCGATGTCTCGCTGCTCATCTCGCAGATTTTGGGCATTGTGGTGACGGTCGCTATTGTACTGGTGCTCGACTTGGTGATCGCCGCGGTGGTCAAGGCGCTGTTCCACGGCAGCCTGCGCGTGGACGAGGCCGACGAGGCGCTGGGCCTGGACGCGAGTCAACACGGCGAGAGCGCGTATCCCTCGTTCTCGGGACTTGACTAGCGGCTTCCCCAGGCTCCGCACCTTGCCGTTCAATCGTCGCGCGGCTTTCCCAGGCACCCGACCTTGCCCCTCAAACCGTCGCTTGCGTACCGAAGTACGCGGCGCTCCTCTTTCGGGGCAATCTCGGGCACCTGGAAAACCCGCGTCATTGAATGGCAATTCACTTCTTTGATAAAGAGAGGAATTTACTATGAAGAAAATTACGGCGATCGTTCGTGCTGAGAAGCTTGAGGTTCTTAAAGACGCGCTGTTTGCTGCCGATGTTCGCGGTATGACTATCAACCAGGTGCAGGGCTGCGGCTCACAGCATGGCTGGAAGGAATACGTGCGCGGCAACGAGTTGCTTGTCAACACGATCCCTAAGGTGCAGTTCACCCTTATCTGCGCCGATGAGCACGTCGATGGCATTGTCGACATCATCTGCAACGCCGCTCGCACCGGAGCCGTCGGCGATGGCAAGATCTGGGTCGAGCCGGTCGAGGAAGTCATCCGCATCCGTACCGGCGAACACGGCCCCGCCGCGGTGTAGAATCGACCGCCTGCCATCCGCAACGTTAAAATACTGCAATGAGGCACAAGACTTGCGTTGCGGATGGACAGATTATGGGGCGTAATAAATATCCCGAGGAGACAGTCGCGAAGATTCTCGACGCGGCGCTGGAGCTATTCTGCGCACAGGGTTATGAGGGGACGAGCATTCAAGATATCGTCGACCGCCTCGATGGCATGACCAAGGGTGCTGTCTATCATCACTTTAAGAGCAAAGAAGAGATTTTCAACGCCGCATTTGATCGGGCAATGGCTCCGATTGTTGAGCGCCGCCGCGCGACACTCGGTGCTGGCAATATGACGGGAGCCCAAAAGCTCAAGCGACTGTACGCGCCCGAGTCTGTCGTTCCGCAAATTGAGCTATGGGCACGCATGCATCCTGCGGCAGATCCGGTAAAAAGCTCGCGTCTACTGGCGATGCAGTACCAGGGCTCGTTCGACGAGTCGGCCGATGGCTGTCTTTTGCCAGTGATCGAGGAGGGCATCGCCGACGGCTCCATTGCGTGCAAATGCCCGCGCGAAGCGGCTGAGGCCGTATCGTTGTTGGCGAATCTTTGGCTGCTGCCGCTGTTCCGTCCGCTCGAGACCAAGGATCGAATGCTCGCTCGCGCGCAATGTTTGGCGCAGATGGCGGCCGCGGTGGGGCTCGATTTGGGTAATGAAGTGCTCCAGACAACGGCTCAGATTTGGGACGTATGGAACCGTGCTGGGTGGTAATATAGATACTGACGGTATGTAATTGATTTGTAAGGGTAGCCACGGCTGCCCTTTTCAAGTCATTAAATACATACTAATGGTATGTATAGGGGGCAGGCTTATGGCTGGAATGCGGAGGAGCAATGTCTCGTTGGCGCAAAAAACAGTGCGATCTATCAGGCTTTTCGGTCTTCTTGTTGCACAGCTGTGCGCGTATTCGATGTTGTCGGCACTGTGCTTTGCGTGCCCGCTTTACTTGTTCGATTGCAGCGGCTCGTCAACGTTATATGGTGCTGTCGCGGCGATAGCGTTCGTGCCGGGCGTGCTTGCGACTCCGGCTGGCGGAATCTTGGCGGATCACGGGAGACATCGCGGGGTTCTTGTGGTGCTCGGCATTGTTCTGATGGCTGCATCACTGCTGTTTATCCCCATGAAGTGTTCGCTGCCTCTTGCGGTTGTCGTGGCAGCAATGCTTTGCGTCCAATATGGCATCCAATCGCTGCTGAAACCGATGCTTCAAATTGAGACGGTGCACATGATGGGCCAAGAAAAGGTTGAGCGTGCCACAGCGTTGGTCTCGCAGGTAACCATGGCGAGCAATATCTTGGGGCCTGTAGTCGGGACGGCAGTCTATGGGTGCTTTGGTATCGATGCTCTATGCGAAACCGCGGCGTTGACGTTTGCGATGTCAGCCCTGCTGTTCGGGGGCGCACTCAAGCAAAATGCCTCATCTGGAATGACAGGGGACAGTACGACTTGCTCGACATGCCGAAGCGATTTTCGGGAGTCGATTCGGTACCTGTTTCAAAACGCATCATTGCTCGTTGTGTTTTTGCTTGCGGCTATTTTGAACCTTGCGTTAGTTGGGTTAACGATTGGTGCTCCCGTTATTGTTGCAAAGCATCTCGGAATGCAGTCATCCTTTGTTGGGATTATTGAGGTGGCTATGGGCTTAGGTGGTTTTGTCGGCAGTGGTTTGGTCGGTATTTGGCCGCATCGTTTTTCCTTCAAGGGCATATGTCGATATGTTGCGATGATTTGTTTTGGAGTCGTACCGATTATTGTCACGCTACTGAGCGGTCCTGATGAATTAGCGTTTGCCGCGCTTGCGGCCGGCTCGGCATGGGTCATGGCGTGGGCAAGCATTGCATCGGTCGGAATCGTTTCATTTGTTCAGCGGTCAGCGCCAAAGGAACTCTGCGGAAAAGTGCTGGCACTCGTTTATATGACACTTTCCTGTGCAACGCCTATTGGCCAATTGGTTTACGGGCTTGCATATGATCGATGGGCTCCGGCGATTGTATTCGCAGGCATGTTGGCGGTGCTGACGTCGACGACGGCGCTGTTTAATCGGCTGAAAAGTCGCTTATGGCGAATGTCTTAAGGCGCTGGGGGACCGTGAATTTGTGGAGACAGTGGCACGCCGCGCCGGGACGGCATTGTTTAGGCATGCCTCTCCTTCGTCTACAATATCGTGCAGACGAAGGAGAGGCGTATCCATGATCAAGATGTTTGCGAGTGACTTAGACGGAACGCTGCTGAACGCCCTGCACGAGGCAGATGGGACCATCCGCCGTGCCATTCGCGAGCTGACCGAGGCTGGCCTGCATGTGGTTCCCGCGACCGGGCGCTCGACGCTGCCGATTGGCGAGCATGGCTTTACGGGCCTGGCACTCGACGCCTGCTGCTCCAATGGGTCCATCGTGCGCGACAGCCATGGCGAGGTGCTCAGGACCTGGACCATCGACTCGCAGATTACCGAGGAGCTGCTCAAGGAGTTTCCGGATATCTGTTTTGACTGCTCCACGCCCGATGGCATGTTCTCGAGTGGATCGTTCGAGATGCACCAGGCAGGCTTTAAAAAAGACAGTCCTATCAAGCGCATCGTGATGCGCGGTATGCGTGCACGTGGCGGGTACCACGAGGAACAGTATTTCGACCAGTCGATCGGTGACATCCTGCGCCACGATGTGTGCAAGATCAACTGTCGCGTGACCTCGCCCGAGCTGGAGCGCGACCTTAAGGCGTATTTGGCCGAGCGCTCGGACCGTGTGGTCAACGCGCCGTTTGATCCGGTGATGTTCGAGATCACGGACGTGGCGTGCAACAAGGGCGAGAGTGTGGCCTGGCTGGCGGGCTACTACGGCATTGCCGAGGACGAGGTCGCGGTTTACGGAGACGGCGGCAACGACATTGCCATGCTCAAACGCTTCCGCCATAGCTACGCGACCAAAAACGGCAGTGACGCGGCCAAGGCCGCCGCGAGCGCGACTATCGGTAGCTGCATGGCCCACGCCGTTCCCAAACACATGCTTGCCACCATGCACAAGCAGAATTCCTGCACCGTAATCGAATAATGTGACAAAGGGACAGCCCCTTTGTCACAGGTGACGCTGGTCTCTTGAAATACGAACAAACATTCGCATATCTAACTGCGCTTTGATAGAATTGATACTGTTGGCGGCAGTTCCATGTGCCGGGCAACGCCCTCCATCTGATGGGAGGTGATGCCCATGACCGATCTGATTGATTTCGTGAGACTTCTGACCGCTTTGGTCTCGTTCTCCACGGCGCTCGTCGGGCTTTCCGAGGCACTCAAGCAACGTTCGAAGCAACGTAAAAGGGGTCGCCGCCGCTAAGGCGTTGACCCCTTAATCCAAGCAACGGCGCTGCCCAGCTTTCCAGAACTTGGGCTGCCGTCGACACTATTCTACCCACGAATGACATTTTGAACAATCGGCAATGCCGCTCCAAAAGCCAGGCACAACTGGCACAACCTAGGCGGTCGCTGAATGTGACAAAGGGACTGCCCTTTGTCACATTCCAAATATTGCCTTTACGTGTTGATACACACGGTGTGCAATAATACTCGCACTGTGCAATAGCGTACAGTCTGAGTAACAAGGAGGACGCTTGTCCCAGCTCGAGAAATGTGATCGCCGGTCCCTTCGCTCGCAGCGCGCCCTTCGCCAGGCGCTTGCCAGCGAGCTTGCCGAAAGCGGCGACCTTTCGCGCATTAACGTCGCGTCGCTCACCGAGCGCGCCGGTCTTACGCGTCGAACGTTCTATTCGCACTACCGCGATATCCCCGACTTTATCAGCCAGATCGAGGACGGCCTGCTTGCCGAGATTCGCGAGCGGGTGGAGCTTATCACCGCAGCTCAATTACCCGATCTTTACCGCAACATCGACGAGCTCGAGCCGGCACCCGGTTCGGTTGAGCTGCTTCGCTATCTTGCGGCTAATCGCGACCTTATCGGGGCCCTACTGGGCCCGGGCGGCGACCCCGCCTTTATTAAAAAGATCATCGATACCGCACGCGAGGCCGTGGTGCCGCGTGCACAGACGGGCATCTTGGGCCTGGCACTGGGCACCTTCTTTGACTACTACGTTACCTATGTCGTGAGTGCCGAGGTCGGTCTGATTCAGCGCTGGTTTGAGCGTGGGCTCACCGAATCGCCCGAGACCATGGCGCGCATTATGACGGTTATCGCCTTTGTGCGCCCCGGCGACCTGTATGGCCAACCCATCGATATCAACGTGCCGGAATACGGCATGAAGCTATTGAATCTGCAGCTCGAGGACGCGGTCGACACCACCGCAACCGTCGAGTCCAACAACTAAGAGGAGAGACAATGAGCAAACTCGTCGAGGGCATCAAGGACCGCATGGTCGCTGCCGCACGCGAGGCCGCGCCCGCCGTGGTGGACGCCGCGCAGAAGGCCGCGACCGCGGCTGCCGAGAAAGTTGCCGAGGCAGTTGCCGATGCCAAGAACGTGGCAGGGGAGACGTCCGTCGTCAGCGAGCCCGCCACCGCCGCTGAGCCCGTAGCCGCCGCCCAGGCCCCCGAAGGCGCGATCTTCAACCCCGAGGCCGCCCGCGGCAACCTGCACCTGGGCATCGACGTGGGCTCCACTACCGTTAAGCTCGCTGTGCTCAACGACGACAACCAGATCGTCTACGCCAAGTACCAGCGCCACCACACCGACGTCCGTGCCTGCGCCCGCGACCTGTTCGAGGGTGCTGCGACCGTGTTGCCGACGGCCCAAATGACCTGCGCCATCACCGGTTCGGGCGGCCTGCTGCTGTCCCAGTGGCTCGGCCTGGAGTTTGTCCAGGAGGTCATTGCCAGCAAGCGTGCCGTCGAGACCCTCATCCCGGCCACCGATGTCGCCATCGAGCTGGGCGGCGAGGACGCCAAGATCATCTACTTTGACAACGGCATCGAGCAGCGCATGAACGGCACCTGCGCCGGCGGTACGGGCGCGTTCATCGACCAGATGGCAACCCTGCTGCACACCGATGCCAGCGGCCTTAACGAACTCGCGGCCAACGCCACCACCATCTATCCCATCGCCAGCCGCTGCGGCGTCTTTGCCAAGACCGACGTCCAACCGCTGCTCAACGAGGGCGCCCGCCCCGAGGACGTGGCCGCCTCCATATTCCAGGCTGTCGTGACCCAGACCATCTCGGGTCTGGCGTGCGGCCGTCCCATCCGCGGCAACGTCGCCTTCCTGGGCGGCCCGCTGCAGTATCTCTCCGAGCTGCGCCACCGCTTCTACCTCACGCTCAACCTGGACGAAGAGCACCGTATCGTGCCCCAAAACGCTCACCTGTTTGTGGCGAGCGGCGCCGCCATGGCGCACGAGTCCAACAAGCTCAGCACGTTCCCGCAGCTCATCGAGGCCATCGATGCCCTGGGTGATACGCAGGGTGCCGAGGTCGAGCGTCTGGATCCGCTCTTTGCCACCGACGAGGACTTTGCCGAGTTCAAGACCCGCCACGACCAGGAAGTCGTCCCCAAGGGCAAGCTCGACGGCTACACCGGCCGCGTGTTCATCGGCATCGACGCCGGGTCCACCACCATGAAGGCCGCGCTCGTGGGCGAGGACGGCCAGCTGTTGCACACCTGGTACGGCAACAACAACGGTGACATCCTGGGCACGGCCAAGGTCATCATGGCCGATTTCTACAACCACATCCCCGCCGGCTGCACCATCGGCCACGTGACAACTACGGGCTACGGCGAGGCGCTGCTCATCGAGGCGCTCAAGGCCGACTCCGGCGAGATCGAGACCGTTGCGCACCTGCGCGGCGCCAAGGCGTTCCTGCCCGGCGTCGAGTTCATTCTGGACATCGGCGGCCAGGACATGAAGTGCCTGCGCGTCAAGGACGGCGTCATCGAGCACATCATGCTCAACGAGGCCTGCTCGTCGGGCTGCGGTAGCTTTATCGAGAGCTTCGCCGTCTCTATGAACATGGACGTGCGCGCGTTCGCCGATGCCGCCATCCATGCCAAGGCCCCGGTCGACCTGGGCAGTCGCTGCACGGTCTTTATGAACTCGCGAGTCAAGCAGGCGCAAAAGGAAGGCGCCACGGTGGGCGATATCGCGGCAGGTCTGTCTTATTCCGTCATCAAGAATGCCCTGTTCAAGGTCATTAAGCTGCGCGATCCCAAGGAGATCGGCAGCCAGGTAATCGTCCAGGGCGGCACCTTTATGTCCGATGCCACGCTGCGCGCGTTTGAGCAGCTCACCGGCGTTCATGCCGTGCGTCCCGACATCGCCGGCTGCATGGGCGCCTACGGTGCGGCCCTGCTCGCCCGCGATCGCGCCGGCGCCGACGGCACCTCGACCATTCTTTCGGCTGAGGACATCGCGCACCTCACCGTGACGCAAAAGCATGTCCGCTGCGGCCGTTGCTCCAACAACTGCCAGCTCACCGTCAACGACTTTGGCGGCGGCAGGCGCTTCATTACCGGTAACCGCTGCGAGAAGGGCGCCGGCCACAAAAAGCAAAAGACCGAGGCCCCCAACCTCTTCAAAAAGAAAAACGAGCTGCTCTTTAACCGCGAGGTGCTGAGCCCCGACGAGGCCCCGCGCGGCACCGTCGGCATCCCGCGCGCACTCAACATGTACGAGAACTACCCCTTCTGGCACGCGTTCTTTACACGCCTGGGCTTTAGCGTGCAGCTGTCCGACCAGTCGAGCAAAAAGACCTACCAGGCGGGCATCGAGTCCATGCCGTCCGAGAGCGTGTGCTATCCGGCCAAGATGAGCCACGGCCACGTGATGAACCTTATCGACCGCGATGTCGACTTCATTTGGATGCCGTGCGTGCGCTGGGAGCGCAAGGAGGATCCGACGGCTGGCAACTGCTATAACTGCCCCATCGTCATGAGCTACCCCACGGCGTTGGCACTCAACATCGACGAGATCCGCGAGCAGAACATCGAGTTCCTGTATCCGTTTGTGCCGTATCACGATAAGACCGAGCTCAAGCGCCGTCTGTACCAGGTGCTCGCCGTCGACCGTGTGGCCGATGCTGAGGCCGGTCGCGGTCGCGTGCGCGGTCCTAAAATCACGCGCTCCGAGGTTGATGCCGCCGTCAACGCTGCTTTTGAGGCCGACGCGCGCTTCCACGAGGATATCCAGACCATGGGCGAGAAGGCTCTCAAGTGGGTCGAGGACCACGGCGGTCACGGCATCGTGCTCGCCGGTCGTCCCTACCATAACGACCCCGAGATCAACCACGCCCTGCCCGAGCTTATCTCGAGCTTTGGCTTTGCGGTCTTTACCGAGGATTCGCTTGCGCATCTGGTGAAGCCCGAGCGTCCGATTCGCGTCGTCGATCAGTGGATGTATCACAGCCGCCTGTACGCCGTCGCCCGTTTTGTGACGATGCGCAACGACCTGGACCTGATCCAGCTCAACTCTTTCGGCTGCGGCCTGGACGCTCTGACCACCGACCAGGTGCAGGAGATCCTGGAGGCCAGCGGCAAGATCTACACCGTGCTCAAGATCGACGAGGTGTCCAACCTGGGCGCCGCGCGTATCCGTATTCGCTCGCTCATGGCGGCGCTCAAGGATCAGGAAGCCGAGCGCTTGGCCGAGGCTACGGCCGCGGGCGAGGCCTATGAGCAGGGCGATGCCGCGCCGGTGGCGCCCTCTACGGATGCCCCCGCGTTCGCGAGCCGCAAGTACACGTTTGAGGCGCAGCGCGAGAGTGCTTCGACCGCGTGGCCCAAGGTGCCCTTTACCGAGCAGATGCGCGAGGAGGGCTATACCATCCTGTGCCCGCAGATGGCGCCGATCCACTTTGACCTGGTCAAAGAGGTATTCCGCGGTGCCGGCTACAACCTGGAGCTGCTGCCCTCGACTGACCACGATGCCGTCGAGGCCGGCCTGCGCTACGTGAACAACGACATCTGCTATCCGTCGATCCTGGTGACGGGCCAGATCATGGAGGCCATCGAGAGCGGTCGGTACGACCTGTCCAAGACGGCCGTGGTCATCAGCCAGACCGGCGGCGGCTGCCGTGCCACCAACTACATCGCGCTCATTCGCAAGGCGCTGCGCGAGAGCGGCCACCCCGAGATCCCGGTGATCTCGCTTTCGGCCGTGGCGCTCGGCGAGGATAATCCTGGCTTTAAGATTACGCCGGCGCTGCTTAAGCAGGCAGTCTACGCGGTGCTTTTTGGCGACGTGATGATGCAGATGCTCTATCGTTGCCGTCCGTACGAGGCTACGCCCGGTGCCGCCAATGCGCTCTACGAGGAGTACATGGCGCGCGCCCGCAAGCTGGCGCCCAAGTTCAACAGGCATAATTACACCAAGCTGTGCCGCGAAGCCATCCGCGCGTTCGATACCATGCCGCTCGTGGGCGAGGGCACCAAGCCGCGCGTGGGCGTGGTCGGCGAGATCTTGGTCAAGTTCCATCCCACGGCCAACAACCACGTGGTCGACGTTATCGAGCGCGAGGGCTGCGAGGCCGTGGTGCCGGGCCTGCTCGACTTCTTCCTGTACTCCATGAGCAACGCCGAGCTGCAGAAGGATGAGCTGGGTAGCTCTGCTACAACGCGTGCGGGCATGCAGGCGCTCATCAAGCTCGTGGACTGGATGCGTACGCCGGTGGAGGAGATGCTCGAAAAGTCCCGCCGCTTTGAGGCGCCCGAGCGCATCGGCACCATGGCCGATAAGGCCCGCACGGTGCTTTCGGTGTGCAACAACATGGGCGAGGGCTGGCTGCTCACGGCTGAGATGCTCGATCTGATTGACCACGGTGCGCCCAACATCATCTGCACGCAGCCCTTCGCGTGCCTGCCCAACCACGTGGTGGGCAAGGCCGTGATCAAGGAGCTGCGCCGCCAACATCCCGAGAGCAACATCGTCGCGGTGGACTACGACCCCGGTGCATCCGAGGTCAACCAGCTCAACCGTATTAAGCTCATGATCAGCGTGGCAAAGGAGAACATGCGCGCCGGCAAGGGCTTTAAGCTCGAGAAGGTGGCGCCGCTCGCGATGGACGAGGTCACCGGTCAGATGCGTGCCCACGACGGCTGTGCGAGCTGCGGATCTGCCAGTGAGGAGGCCGTTGCATCGGTCGCCAAGCGCCTGGGGCGCGGCATTAAGAAGTAGCTGGTCTGCTATGGGCTAGATATGAGACAAACGGGTGGTAGCCGTAGCGGCTGCCACCCGTTTTTACTGGACATATGTTGCGCAAATGACCTTGCTACAGCCTTCCGTGGGCTTGCCCGATTTCTGGGCCGGCTCGGGCTTTGAGGACAAGTTGCTGCAGGCCCAGGGCGATTTTTCGCTCAACGCGGGCCAGCACAGCGTGACGTATCTGCCGAGTTCTGACACGGCAACGACTGGTCGCTACCAGTGCTGCTATACGACAACAACTTTGGTGCGGCCGAAAGCTATCCCAAGTTCGACTGGGGCCAGCTGGGCGCCGCGGTGGTGACCGACTACAGCCGCGGCTCGCATTCGTTTGGGCGCATCTTTACGGTGGACGAGGTGGCACGCACCTACGGGCTCGAAGACCAGATCGCGGTGCCGTTCTCGGGCTACGTTAGCAGTGTGCAGCGCGTCGGCAATTCGAACAGCATGCTCGTGGCATCGGGTCAGGCCAAGACCTTCACCGAGTACGACCGCTACGGTCTACCCATCGCCACCTACGAGATGGAAGCCGATAAGTACATCTACCGCGTGTACAAGTACGAGCTGTAGGGCCGCGCTTAGGTTTGACCAATGGAGTATGAAAACACGCCGTTCGCCGATGCCCCCTCCGCGAGTAGCAGCCATATGGTTTGATGTCAGAAACATATAGTTGTCGCCAGCCTGCTGGCGACGTTCCCCCTGACATCGGAGGTTTCAGGTATGTTTCGCGCTCCGTTAAACAACTATCGGTTGGGCTAACATGGGTCGCCGTACTATTTCGATAACCCTTGCAGTGGTCTGCCTGGCTGTGCTCCTGGGCGCTACAGGGCTGTTTGCTATAAGTCGAGAAACGTCCTATATGCGGGAATGCGCTTCCGAAGGGTTTGCCATTGACGGTTACTATCGGGATGACAAAACGAGTCTGGAAATCCTGGCCTTTCTTGAGGAGGATGGCTGTCGATGGCAGCTGGTCAACAAAGACGGAAGCAGCGATGACGGGCAGTTCAAGCGTACGGATGACCCCAACATCTTGATATTAAAGAAGGAAAACGGCGAAGAATTCGGCACGGTTCACGTTGCGTATATATCGCGCCGACGCAATCAGGGGCAGATTTACCTAATTAGAAATACTAAGGTGACCCGATTTTATCTTGTGAGCACCGATCCGGCGTTTACGGTGGAGTCTGGCGATGTCGATGCGGACGTCTGATTCACGGCAATAAAACAGCGAGCGGGGCGCGGACGTGAACTACGCCCCGCTTTTTGCATGTGCCTGCGTCGCGTCTGAGCCTCGCCGCGACTTGCGCCTGTGCGCGGGAGCCATCCCATGCTCCGCATTACTCCACATCAAACTCAACGCGATCGAGCTCGGGCACATTGAGGTCGATGAGTTTGCGGGCGACACGGCGGTCGTGCGCCCCAAGCGCCTCGCCTGTCGTCACATGGGCGACAATCTCGCGCTCGACGATGCCTTCTTCGTCCCCTTCGGTGGCCGAGGTCTCGACGGCGACGGTGTAATCCTTAAAGCCCGGCAGCACCGCGGCAAGCTCGCGTGTGGTCTCGGTGACGCCGTAGCCGTCCTGCACGCCGGCCTGCGCCGAGCCAATGGAACCCGCGGTCATAACGATGCAGGGGATGGCAAAGATCACCGTGCCCACAATAATGCGGCGGCGCACTTTGCGTGACAGCTCGTTGACCTCAGCGTTTTCCTCGGCGGTCACAATGCCGTCGCCGTTGAGGTCGCGCTTGAGCGGCACACGCAAAAGAAGCAGCACGGCTTCGGCGGCCAGTGCGATAAAGACCACGTTGATGCCAAACTCGTAGAGCGCCGAGAGAAACAGCGACCCGCTTGCGATGGCGATGCCATAGCCCGCCGCGCACAGAGGCGGCATGAGCGCGGTCGCCACGGCCACGCCGGCGATGAGCGTGGCGGGTTCCTGGTCGCGCGAGTTGCCCAGCCCGCCTGCAAAGCCGCCTGCGAGTGCGACGGTAAGGTCCCAGACGGTGGGTGTCGAGTTGTCGATGATGGCGGCCGTGGTGGTGCCAAGGGGCGAGAGCTTAAAGTACAGCGTGGACGTGACCAGGCAAAAGGCCATCTGCAGCGCAAGGCTGGCGACGGCTTCGACGGTAATCTCGCGGTCGAGCGTGGCAATACCGTATGCCATGGCAAGGACCGAGCCCATGAGCGGGCAGATGAGCATGGCGCCCACGATGGCAATGTCCGAGTCGATATCGAGGCCGATGCTCGCGATAAGCATGGCAATAATCAGGATGCATAGGTGGGAGCCAGTCAGACGCGCCCCGTTTACAAAACGCTTGCGAATTACGTGGTAGGGCGCGCGACCCTCGCGAATGTTGAATGCGCGCTTTAGGAAGCGGGTGGCGCTCTCCATGGCCTCACTATGGGCGGGGCGGATGCCATGGCGCCGATGATGGCGTTCACGCAGCCGCTTGAGCTGTTGTCTATCGAGTTCCATGTTCACCTCGTTCTGACACGGGCCGCATATCTCGCCCGTCCCCATACTCTACACCGTGGCGGGCGGGGTGTCTGTTGGATGCGGAATCCGATAGGGCGGATGACGCGGGAGCAAATGCAAATCACAGGCTCAATTCGATTCCGCAAGAATATGATGCACCAGCTCCTACATATGTGACGAAATTGTGAAGCACGAGAGCGCGAATTTCAAAAATCCGCCGGTGACCAATGTTGCGCAACAGAATTCAAAAATCGACAGCTACCGTTTGATACGTATGGATACATCCGTGTCAAAGGGAGAAAGCCATGGCAAACTACAGCCCACAACACTTTGAGCCTCGGGCTAAGGCCGTCAACGTCAAGGGCGTTGCCAACCGCGCCGTCGCAACCGTTTTGACGGCGGGCCTCATTGCTCAGCCGCTTATGTCGCCGCTGGCGGCAATCGCCGCACCGTCAACCGATAACGGCGATTCTGTTCAGGGGGGGGGTAGTTCTGTAGAGAACACCGTTGCCGCCGGTAACCAAGCGGTCGTAAAGACGGCTGCCCAGCTGGCCGAGGAGTCGGCAAAGCAGCTCAAGGACGCTCAGGCCGCCTACGATGCCGCCCAGAAGAACGCCGATGCGGCGGGCCAGTCTCAAAAGCAGGCGCAGCAGCAAAAGAATCAGGCCTCGCAGGCTGTGAGCGACAACGAAATCGAGCAGAACGCAGCAGAAGTCGCCGCGCTCCAGGAGAAGATTGATGAGCTCAAAGCCGCCGTCGAAAAGACCGAGCAGCAGCAGAAGAAGCTGGGCGACCTGAACGATCAGCTCGATCAAGCCAACAAGAGTGTCGAGGATAAGACCCAGGCGCTCAAGGACGCCAAGGCAAAGCAGGATGAGGCCAAGAAGGCCCTCGACGATGCCCAGGCCAAGCTCGAGGCCATGGGTATGGACGAGTACGAGGCCGCCAAGAAGGCCGTCGAGGACGCGCAGGCAAAGCTCGATGACGCCAATAAGGCCGTTACTACTGCACAGGCCAATCTGGACCAGGCCAAGGCTGCCGAGGCCAGCGCCCAGCAGGAAAAGCAGAATACCGAGGCAGCTTTGACGACTGCCCAGGCCAAGAAGCAGGAGACTGCTGCTGCTCTCGCAGCCGCAACCACCGCGCGCGATAACGCCCAGCAGAAGCTCAACCAGGCGCAGGCTGCACTCGATGCCGCGACCTCGGGCACGGGTATCGATTTGAACGCGCTCGAGGCTGCCAAGACCACTGCCGCCAGCGAGCTCGCGACCGCGCAGGACGCGCTCGATGCCGCGGCGACTGCAGACGCCACTGCACAGGCGAACCTGCAGGCTGCGCAGACTACCGTCACCGCCGCGCAGGAGAAGGCCAACGCTGCCAACGCTGCTGTGGCATCTGCCAAGTCTGCATACGATGCGGCAAACAAGGAGTACAACGCCGCCGCCAGTAAGCGTGACGCCTCGAAGTCGGCATACGAGCAGGCCCAGCAGACCGAGGCGGATAAGAAGGCGGAGTACGATAAGCTTGTCGAAGTTCGCAAGCAGAAGCGTAGCGAGTGGGAGGCAACCTGCGCCGCTTCGAACGCCGCGGAAAAGGCTTATGACGCTGCTAATGCCCAGGTTGAGGCTCTTGAGCAGCAGATTGCAGACCTCAAGTCGAACATGACCGTAGACCAGAATGTCATCAACCAGGGTATGTTCGGCTTCTTGAACTACATCATTGGCGGCAGCCAGTTCACAGCCACGCAGAAGTCGAATGCAAGCACTGCCGCGTCGATGCTCATGGGGACGACAGATAAACAGGACTGGTATGATAATTACGTCGATCAGGACATGTCTCGAGACACCAATCCGCTCTCCTTGGAGCAGATGCGCAACGCCCTGACCTACCTCGATACCCAGAACAACCTCCGCAAGGCGAACGGTCAGTCTGAGCTTAGCGTCAGCCTCCGCATGACTGCGGCAGCCGCCCTCAATACATCATATTCATCGAACATCTGGGGGCACTCGAACTGCTATTTCGATCAAGGTGAGAACCTTGCAGACGGCGGCGGGGCATACACCGGAGGCGAGACCGAGGATACGCTTGGCTGGCCCTACACTGGTCTCTACACTCAGGAGAAGGTTAACTACGAGAATTGGATTAAAAAGTACGGTGCGAATAGCGAGGCTGGCAAAGATCTCATGGCTCATCGCTATGATTCGTACTATATCTACCAAAACTATCCCGATGTGTATTCCGGTACAAAAGATGAGAATGGCAATCAAAGAGGAGACGCCTGCGGGCACTATCTCAACATCATCGATGCCGGCGCGAAGGCTATCGGCATCGCGACCGGTAGCGGTAAGAATACCGATTCCGAGGTAACCGTTTTCGACTATAGCGGGAGCACGGGGCAGAAGGATTTCACTGTCTCCGAGTTCAAGAAGCTCGTCAACGACTACATCGAATCCGCCTACAATGCAGGCGGCACGCAGGAGCAGAAGGAGCAGCTGAAGCAGCTTCAGAACAAGCTGGCAGATGCGCAGAAGGCGATGGGAACGGCTGATACGGCATATCTCACCGCTCTCAATAATCAGAAAGACGCGCAAGACGCCTATACCGCGGCCGACACGAACATGAACACCGCCAAGGGCGAGTACGAGAAGGCTAAGTCCGGAACCGCCGCCGCAAAGACGGCATATGACGCCGCCGAAGCAAAACTCAAGGGTATCGACGTCAAGACGCCCCAGACCAAGCTCGAAGCCGCCAAGAGCAAGGCCGCTACTGCCCAGGCAGCTCTCGATAAGGCAAATGCCACGCTTGCTGACAGCAAGACGAAGGCAGCCGATGCCGCTGCTCACAAGGCGAAGGCTCGCAGCGCCCGCGATGCCGCCAAGGCAAAGTCCGATCAGGCCAATGAGGCGTATGACAACGCCACGGCTTCGGTCAAGGACCTTACCGCCAAGTGCGATGCCGCCAAGACGGATCTTGCGAACAAGCAGGGCACGCTTAACGATGCCAAGAAGGCCGACGACACTGCCCAGGCTGGTGTAGACAAGGCCCGGGCCGCAGATGTCCAGGCCGCGACCACTCTTTCGGACGCCAAGCAGGCAGTTGCCGCCAAGACGCAGGCTCTGTCCGACGCACAGGCGAAGGCCAAGGCCGCCGAGGGCGAGCTGGCCGGCGCAAACAAGGCCTTCGAGCGCTTCGCCGGCGCCCAGAAGGCGGTCGACGACGCCAAGACCGCCTATGACGCTGCCGTGGCCAGTGTCGCCGATGCCCAGAAGCAGCTCGAGGCCGCCAACGAAGCCGTCGTCGATGCGAACCTCGAGATCGTCAAGGCCAAGGCCGAGCTTGCCAGCGATGAGGCACTCAAGGCCGATCTTGAGGCCGTCGACCACAAGGCCTCTCTTGCCGCGGGCACGACGGGCAACGATAAGCTGGTCAAGCTTAACGCTGCCTACGCTCGCTACAAGGCTGCCGTCGATGCTGCCGCTGGTCTCAAGGCTGCCCTGAGCGATGCCGATGCCAAGCTGTCCGATGCCAACGACGCCTATGCCGCTGCACTGGCCGAGCTCGGAGATGCCAAGGATGCGCTGGCTGCCGCTCAGACCGAGTACGACAAGTATCATCCCAAGGCCGAGCCGCAGAGCAAGCCGCAGGCCAAGCCTCAGGTTGCGCAGGCTGCTGCAAAGGTCCCCGTTGCCAAGAAACAGGCCGCGCCTGCCGCGCTCGCCCAGACCGGTGATGACTCCGCGCTTGCGGGCGAGGTCTTCGTTATCGGCGGTATTACGCTCGTGGCTGCGGGCGTGACGCTGGGCGATCGTCGTCGCAAGCAGATGTAGCGTTTCGAGCGTAGTTTCTGCAACGAACTTCAATTCATAACGGGACCGTCTCGTTAGCCAAACGATAAGGCCGGCGCGCTGTTAAACGCAGCGCGCCGGCCTTTCTTTGTTTCGATATCAAAAAGCCCGGTCGGCAGTCGCAAAAGCTACCGACCGGGCAAGCCGTAGGCAATATGGTTGCTGTCGAGCAGCTGCTCAGCTTAGCCCAGCAGGCTTAAGCCCACGGAGACAAACGCCAGGATAACGCCGACGATGGACTCGCCGCCGAGCAGGCCGCTGGCGACAACTAGGCCCTGTTCCTGGAAGGCGGCGTCCTTGGCAGCCCTCTTCTCGTCAGAAAGACCAGCGGTGGCGTCGCGGTGGGCGGACCACTTGTCGTAGGCGAGTTTGACGCAGGAGCCCAGGAATGCCGTGAGCGACATGTAGAACGGCAGGTACACGCCCAGACCGATCATCATGGCCGGAATACCGAGCCAGTACATGATGATGCCGGCGATAAAACCACCTGCAAACCATGGCACGCTCGGGATGCCCGAGACCATGGTGGCGACCACGCTTGCCTGCGCGGCCACAAAGCTCTTGTCGGGGCCGAAGGCGTCCGGACCATAGGCGGTGACGAGCGCGACCATGACGCCGGCAGCGACCAGGGCGCCCACGATGCCGCCGATGGCCTGGCCGACCCACTGTGCGCGCGGGTTGGTGCCCAGCACGGCGCCGGCCTTAAAGTCGTTCATGACGTCGCCTGCAAGGCCGCACGCCACGGCCACGATGCCGGCGATAAAGAACAGCTTGACCTGCGCGATCTGCGCGAAGGCTGCCACGATGAGCATGACGATGAGGCCAAAGATCTCCATGGGGTCGATACCCGTCTGGCCGCAGCTCTGTGCGCTCATGATGGTGGTGACAAAGGTGAACAGCGTGACGATGACGGCCGGGACGGGACCGAGGTCGAGCGCGATGGCAACGATCACGGCGATGGCTGCGGTGCCCAGGCCGATGATGCCGGCGTCGAGCTTAAGCGAGCCCGAGATGAGCGACTGCTCGTCGGTGTCGGTGGAGCTGTCGGCGGCGAGGCCACGGACGATACCGGCGACCTGCGGCAGGATGTCCTTGAGGACGACGGCGACGCCAAAGCCCATCATAAGGCCCATACCTAAGGACTTGACGATACCCTGCGCGGTCGCAATATCGAACAGGCCGGCAGCGGTGCCGCCGACGATGATGCCAAAGTTGCCCAGCAGCGCGCCGGCAAACCAGAACGCGACGGGGGCGAAGCCCACCAAAAAGCCAATGGACAGCAGCATGGGCGAGTTGTAGATGGCAAAGGTCACGCCGGGGATATTGAGCGTGCACAGCATGCTGGGCACCACGCCCAGGGCGTCGCGCAGCACGCTGTAGATGCCTGCGATGGCCATGGAGCCAAAGAGCTGCTTGCCGGTCTTGCCGCCGGCCTCGGTGGCGCGCAGGGTCTGAGCTGCGGCGTTGCCGGTGGGGAACTCCAGCGCGGCGTCCACGATAAAGTGACGGTGGATGAGCGCTGTCGCCAGAAGGCCCAAGATGGTGCCGGCGAGCGCCACGATAAACATGTCGAGCCAACTGATCTGGTCGGCATAGCCCAGCATCCAGGCGCCTGGGATGGTAAACGCCAGGCCGCCAGCGACCATGGCGCCCGCAGACATGATGGTGTGGGTGACGTTGGCCTCGTTGAGGCTGGCGTTGCCCATGAGCTTAAGGAAGAACAGCGAAATGACGGCAGCGAAGATGATCGGCCAGGGGAGGGCGCCCATCTTGAGGGCCGTGTAGGCCGAGCTTGCCGTGATGATCACGCAGCCAAGGACGCCGATGACGACGCCGCGCAGCGTGAGTTGACCGCGCATCGAGGTGCGGTTCGAGGGATTGCTCATATAGAACTCCTTTGCGTATATCCGCTTCCCCCGCAAGCGCCGCTACGGATACGGCGCGGGAAGTCGGGTTACCAAGGGCCGCCGCGTGAGCTCGCGCACGACCGCGTATCAGTATAGCCGCAAGCTAGTCATTTTGGGATGACTGGTTTAGGTAGGCGATATACTGCTGGACAGACGAAAGGAGCGCCGACGATGCTTAATGGGTGCGCATACATATTGACGGCCGACGTGGGCAACACGTTCATTCGCTTTGGCCTGTTTGCCGAGGATTCGGCCGCGGCGCAGGAATGCCCGCTTGCGACGTGCGAGATCACGACGCCGTCGAGCATCACGGCCGACGAGGCGCGCATGAGGCTCACACAGGTCATGAGCGCACTGTCAGCCGATGCGGGCATGCCGGGTGCGCTCGTTCCCGCAGCCGCAGTGCTGAGCTGCGTGGTGCCGGCGCTCGAGCGCCCGTGGAAAGCGGCGCTTTCCCGCATCTGCACGGGGCGCGTGCTCACCGTGGGGCCGGGCCTCAAGACCGGTATGTCCGTGCACTACGACGATCCAGCAGAGATCGGTCCCGACCGCATCGCCGACGCCGTGGCGGCCCGTGCCGTCTACGGCTCTCCGTGCATCGTGATTGACCTGGGTACTACGACAAATATCGAGGTCATCGATGCGCACGGAACCTTTGTCGGCGGCGTCATCGCGCCGGGTCTGGCACTTGGCGCCCGCTCGCTTTCGGCCGCTGCGGCGCGTTTGCCTCAGGTCGAGCCCTCGGCACCGACGCATGTGATCGGCCGCAACACACGCGAGGCCATGCGCTCGGGCGTGGTCTTGGGCGAGGTAGCCCGCATCGACGGCATGCTCGACATGGTGCTCGCCGAGATGCGCGCGACCAAGGCCGCGGGGGAGGGCGACGTGCCCATCGTCATTACCGGCGATGATGCCGAGGCGCTCGCGGCGTTGGTCGGCCATAGCCTGACGGTAGACGACGCACTGACGCTGCGGGGTCTCGCCGAGCTGTACCGCATCAACCAAAAGCCTCGTCGCGCATAAAGCCGAGGACGTCGGCGGGAGAGGAAACAGCCCCACCTTTCACCTGCTACAATGGGTCAAACTATTGCGATTTCGGAGGTGTCTGCCATGTCGGACGATCTTCATCAAACCGCGTCGGGCAAGCGCCGCGACGTTATTAGCTGGGACGAGTTCTTTATGAGCGTGGCCATCGCCGCGCAGCGCCGCAGCAAGGACCCCAATACGCAGGTGGGCGCGTGCATCGCCAGCACCAACCACCGCATCCTTTCGGTGGGCTACAACGGTACGCCCTCGGCGCTCAACGACGACTTTTTCCCATGGGGCACGAGCGATGATCCGCTGCAGGACAAGCATAACTACGTAGTCCATGCCGAGGCCAACGCCGTGCTCAACTATCGCGGCTCGCTCAAAGACCTCGAGGGTTCCACGGTCTACGTCACGCTGTTCCCGTGCCACGATTGCGCCAAGATCCTGGCGCAGGTGGGCGTGGGCGAGGTCGTCTACCTGGACAATAAGTACGCCGATACCGACGACGGCCGCATCAGCCGTCGCATTCTCGACTCCTGCGGTATTAGCTACCGCCAGGTTATCGTCGATGTCCAGATTGGTACCGGGGGACAAACTCGGTAGTAGCGGCAACGTGTGCTAGCGCCGGCCGCCGGCAAAAGCAGCTAAAAGCCCCGTTCCAAATTGACTGCTCGTGAAAGTCGTGTCCGCGCGCATGGACGGCTCGTGAGCGGGTACACGGCTGTAGTAACATAGCTCTGTCCGCGGGCGCGCCCGCGTTATTGTGAGAAAGGAGCCCCTGTGGCTGTTAACGAAGAGCTGCTTAAGAAGGTTCTTGAGGAGATCCGCCCCAACCTGCAGGCTGACGGCGGCGATATGGAGTATGTGGGCGTCGACGACGAGGGCGTCGTCCAGCTTGAGCTTCAGGGTGCCTGCGCCGGCTGCCCTATGAGTGCACTGACCCTGTCCATGGGTATCGAGCGTATCCTCAAGGAGCATGTGCCCGGCGTTACGCGTGTCGAGCAGGTCAATGCCTCCGGCGAGGCCGACGACCTGTACGACGAGTACGCGCCCTTCTAAGATGCGAAAGCTGCGGGCGACATGCTCCGCATAGACGTTACGCCCAGATATGCGGCTGCGAGCGCAAGGCCCGCGGCCGCATTTGTATGTAGGGAGCAGGGGGATCGATATGCTCAACGACCTCTACCATATGCTTGATCCCGTCGCCATTTCGGCGGGGCCCATCACCATCTACTGGTACGGCTTAGCCTACGTGGTCGGCGCTCTGCTCACGGCGGTCGTCATGTACCGCACACAGCGCCGTTGGGGTTTCGACATTACGGTCGACGACCTGACGAGTGTCGTGGTCGGTGTGGTCTTTGGCCTCATCATCGGCGCCCGCCTGTTCTACGTCATCTTTTACGGTGATGGCTACTACTGGGCGCATCCGCTCGAGATCTTTGCCACCAACGAGGGCGGCATGAGTTTCCACGGCGGCCTGGTGGGCGGCATCATCGGTGGCGTGCTCGTGTGCCGTATGTACAAGCTCGATGCCTGGACTTTGGCAGACCTTGCGGTCATCGGTGCTCCGCTGGCCCTGTGCCTGGGGCGCTGCGCCAACTTTGTCAACGGAGAGCTGTGGGGCAAGCCGACCGATTTGCCCTGGGGCGTGATCTTTGGCGGTACCGCGGGCGATATGCCGCGCCATCCCTCCCAGCTCTACGAGGCATTCCTAGAGGGCATCGTGCTCTTCTGCATTCTGCAGGTGCTTAGCCGCAAAAAACCGCTGCTGCCCCAGGGCACGTTTATGGGCGTGTTTGTGATGGGTTACGGCATCGTCCGCTTCCTCATTGAGTTTGTGCGCGTGCCCGATGCCCAGCTGGGCTATCTGCTGGGCGGCGTCATCACCATGGGTCAGCTGTTGAGTCTGCCACTCGTGATTGCGGGCCTGGCGCTCGTCATCTTTGCCCTCCGCCGCAACCGTCCCCAGCGCGTCTACCTCGACGCCTAGCCGCCACATACCACCGCAAAGGGGACAGGCACCTTTGCGGTGGTTTTGCCGGGCAACGATGACAGAACTGTAACGTTTCCCCAGATAAAACCTGCCAAAATAAACCTGTCCCTATTTGGCAGGTTTCTAGAAAGGCTATTCGGACTGTGAAGGATTCCGACCTCTCCGCAACGGCTGCGCGCGACGCTGCCCGCATCGTTTGGTTTAAGCGCTATCCCGCCAAGCAGACGCTCGTCGCATTTTTGCTCGCCCTGCTGGCGACCACGGCGTTTTCCATCGATCCCGCTCCGGTGTCGAGCAACGCGGTCCTGGCGATCGACCCCAAGGCGACGGGCACGCTCTATGTGTGCTACGAGGTACTTCTCTCGTTTGCCGGCCATACCGACGCAGTGATGCTGCTCGCACTTGCCTGTTTGCTTACGCTGCCGTTTCGCTATGTGTTCTTTGGCCGCGGTGACGCTTGGCGCCCGTCAGTCGTGCTGCCATCGCTGTTCTTTGCCGTTTGCATGGTGTTTGGCCGTAGCTACGACCTTACCGATTCGGCTGAGATTGTGCTGGGCGACAAAGCGCGCGTTATCTGCGCCTGGATTGGCGGCGCGGGCTGGATGCTTCTGGCGATTGTGGCCTTCTATCTGGCTTTTGAGTTTTTGGATTGGTTGAGCTCCCACCGCATCCCGTTTTCGGAGGCACATTTTGGCCGCGTGTGGCGTGTTGCCCACGCCGTGCTCTCGGTTCATCCCTTTGTCGGGCCGTTTCTTGTGCTCATGATTGTCTGGGCGCCCACGCTTATCGCCTCGCTGCCCGGCCTCTTTATGGGAGATACGGGCGCGCAGATCCGCCAATGGTTCAACTACCCCAACGGCACGAGCGATTACCTACGCCTGCTTAACCCCAACGTGCTGCTCAACGGCCATCATCCGGTGGTGCACACGGCCATCATCGGCTCGTGTGTGCAACTGGGGCTTTCGCTATTCAACAGCGCCAATGCGGGGCTTGCCATCTACACCTGTGCCCAATTTGTCATCACGGCCGCCTGCATGGCCTATTCCATATCGTCGCTGCGCAAGCTGGGCGTGAGCTTGCCGGTCCGCAGCGTCATCTTGCTGTTCTTTGCGCTTATGCCGATGTTTTCCAACTACGCGGCGCTGCTGACCAAAGACGTACTTTTCGCCGATGCGTTTTTGGTGCTGCTCGTTCCGACCGTCAAGCTCGTGGCATGTGGCCTGCCCCGTCGCGATGCCAATGCCGAGCGCGCGGGCGAACAGGCGCCTGTGCTCTTTGCGCGCCACGACTGGCTGTTGCTCGTGCTGGGTGCCATGGGTTCCACGTTTTTGCGCAATGGCGGTCTGGTCTTTCCGTTGGCGGCCTGCGTGATTGCGGCGGCGTTTTGCGCCTGGGACGCGCATGTGGCCCGTCGCGTGGCCAAACAGTCTGGCGTCACGCTCTCGTACACCATGCCGCGCTTCCGCTGGGTCGGCGTGCTCGCAGTGCTTGCGCTCTGCCTTGTCTCCAACATGTATTTCACCAAGGTATTTATGCCGGCGCACGATATCACGCCGGGCTCCAAGCGCGAGATCCTCTCGATTCCGTTTCAACAGACGGCACGCTTCGTCCAAAAGCACGACGGCCTTAATTCGGGCGTTAACCCCAAGGTCAAAGACGATGGCACGATCGAGGAAGCTCCCTGCGACGGCTTGGTGACCGATGAGGAGCGCGCTGTGATCGATCGGGTGCTTAAGTACGAGAACCTGGGCCGTCGCTACAACCCCGACAAGTCGGATGCCGTCAAAAACTGCTTCAATGAGTACGCCTCGCAGGAGGACATCAAGGCCTATTTTGAGGTGTGGGCCCTGATGTTCAAAAAGGACCCCGAGTGCTACATCTCGGCGCTCGTCAATAACTACTACGGGTACTTCTATCCGAGTGCTCGCGATGCCTGGGTCTACAGCACGGCGCGCAGTGCCGAGATCATGGCGAAGCCCGATAACCTCAAGTACTTTGACTTCCATCCGGTCGATAGCAAGGCCGTGCGTTGGTGCGACCACCTGATTAACCTGTACCGCGTGGCGGTGCAGCGCATCCCGTTTATCTCGCTCACCATGAGCTCGGCCACCTACGTGTGGATCATGATTTCCGTAGTGGTCTACCTGTTGCGCCGCCATTCGTGGCGCGCGCTGGCCATCTGGATACCGCTGCTGGGCGTGCTCGCCGTGTGCCTGATCGGTCCATGTAACGGATCGACCTACATGCGCTACCTGTACCCAGTCATTGCATGCATGCCTTTTGCCATCGGTGCCACGATCACCCGCAGCGACCTCCTCTGGGCCTAGCCCAAGATTGGCATATCGGGGACAGGTTGCTTTGCGCCAAGGGCTTGCATCATCACGACGCCTTCATTTTGGGGTTTATCTTGCAGGCCGGTAGGTATATCATAACGACGTTTGTTTATATTGCCCGAGCATCCACGCTGGGCTTTAGGTCAAAACCGATAGGAGACACGTATGTCCGGACACTCTAAGTGGGCCACAACCAAGCATCGTAAGGGCGCGCAGGACGCCAAGCGTTCCGCCCTCTTCTCCAAGCTCAGCCGCAACATCACCGTTGCTGCCCGTCTCGGCGGCGACCCGCTGCCCGAGAACAACGCCAGCCTCGCCGCTGCCGTCGCCAAGGCTAAGGCTCAGTCCATGCCTAAGGACAAGATCAAGTCCGCTATCGATAAGGCCTTTGGTTCGGGTGCCGATGCCGCCGTCTACGAGAACATCGTGTACGAGGGCTACGGTCCCGCCGGTGTCGCCGTCTACGTTGACTGCCTGACCGACAACCGCAACCGCACCGCTGCTGATGTCCGTTCCGCCTTCTCCCACGCTGGTGGTAACCTGGGCACCTCGGGCTCCGTCGCCTTCCAGTTTGAGCGCAAGGGCCAGATCGTCGTCGCCAAGGAGATCCTGGACGAGAACGCCAAGAAGGAGACCATGATCGCCAACGGTCCTGCCGGTGACGAGGATGAGTTCATGATGGCCATCGCCGAGGCCGGTGGCGAGGACTACGAGGACGCCGGCGAGGAGTGGATCGTCTGGACCGCTGCTAACGACGTCATGGCTGTTTCCAAGGCGCTCGAGGAGCAGGGCGTCCAGGTCAAGGGCTCCGAGACCACCATGGTCCCGACCACCCCGACCGAGGTCTCCGGTACCGATGCCAAGAAGGTTCAGCGCCTCATCGACCGTCTTGAGGAGCTCGACGATGTCCAGGACGTCTACAGCACCATGGACATGACCGACGAGGTCATCGCTGCCCTCGAGGAGGAGTAGCGCCAGCACGGATTGAGCCGTGCATATCTGGGCATAATGAAGCGAGCATGCAAGCCTCGTGGAATAGATGAGCCGGATCCGCGTGCATGAGGCACCGGACCCGGCTCTTTTATAATGATGCGAATCGTTTTGCATTCTGTGGATCAAGATTTGAAGGGAGCGCCGCATGCGCGTGCTCAAACGAGCCCTGGCGATCGTGTATCTTGCCGCCGCCGTCGTGGCGCTGGGCACGTTAGTCTGCCAGTTTTGGGGACCATATACCTATCGCTTTATGCTGCTGATGCGCGATCCGCTGCCGCGCATCGTTGTTACGGCGTGCGGCGGTGTCGTGGCGCTCGGCGTGCTCGTGGGTTTCTTCCGCCTGATGTTTGCTCGTCGCGAGCCGTCCTGCGTGCATCCGGCGGGGGAGCGTAATATCGAGGTCACGCTCGCTGCCCTCTCCTCGTGTGCTCGCACTGCGGCAGAGCGCGACGACCGCGTGATGGTCGAGCATGTCGAGGCGCGCGTGCAGGGCTCCGACGAATCGCGTGTCCGTTTTAAGGTCGACGCCATCGCGCTCGACGACCGGGACGTGGCCTCCCTTGCAGCCGCGATGCAGCAACGTATCGAGGAGGCCTGCGACACCATGCTCGGCACGCCGGGCACGACCGCACGCGTTCGTTTTTTGCCGTCCAAGACTACCGTCCAGACCGTGGAGGTTTCCGGTGTGTGATACCAATCAAGACAAGACCGTCCGCACCCCGCGCCTGACCATCGATCAGAGCGCTGCGCCGGCAGGCGAGGTCGTCGATCCCAAGGTAGAGGGTGCCGAGTCACATGACGCGGTCGCCGACGATTTTGATGAGGCCATGGGCCTCATCAAGGGTACAGGGGCGGCTATCTGGAGCTATGCCGTCCGTCATCCCAACACCACGCTCGGAGCCGTCGCGGGTTTTGTGCTCGCTGTGCTGGTGCTCACGCTCGGCCTGTGGGATACGCTCGTCATCGCATTCTTTGTGCTGATCGGCGCCGTGATTGGCCAGATCCGAGATGGCGAGAACGGGATCGTCAACTTCTTCGGCCGTCTGTTTAGCGGCCGCTAGCATGTATTCGACCGCCGCGTGTGCGGTGGGCATAAGGAGGAACCATGGCTTTTAACACGAAGGTCGATGTGGCCGATACCGAGCTCGAGGCAGACGAGACCGTCGCCGCCGAGGCCGAGGACGTAACGCTCGAGGACAAGGCACTCGTCGAGGCCGAACCCGCCGACGATGCGGACGAGGACGATGAGGAAGCGGACGAGTCCGAGGACTCGCTGACCTATTCCAACGGTGTGATTGAGAAGATCGTCGCCATGGCCACCCGCGAGGTACCGCACGTCCTGGGCATGAAGGGCAACCTCATGCACTTTGTGCAGGAGCAGTTCGGTGCCGAGAATCTGACCAAGGGCGTGACGGTCGAGGTCACCGATGACAACCGCGTGGTCGTCAACATTTCCGTCATTATCGAGTACGGCGCCTACGCGCCCGCGATTTTCGACGACGTTAAGGCGCGCGTGACCGAGCGTCTGGCCGCGATGACCGGTCTTGAGGTGGCAGGCGTCAACCTGCGCATCGAGGATGTCATCACCCCCGAGGAGTACGAGCACCGCACCAACCAGCACGAGTAACCTACCAAAAAGGGATGTTTATTTTGGCAGGTTTTATCTGCGAAAACGTCAAACGGCCGGCCGCACGGATGTATGTGCGGCCGGCCGTTATTTGTATGTCCCCGATGTAGGCATACCGCTCGTCTAACTAGGGGTTGCAATCGTCGTGTTCCGCGTTACCCTAATGGGCGCATTGTTTCCAAATTGTTAACGAGGGGTTGCCGTAATGGCTGACGAGCACGAAACAGAAAGCCAGGCATGGGCGATTGAGGCTGCCGCGGCAGAGGCGGCATCGCGAGCTGCCGAGGAGGTACATCGTCCTCCCGTGGTGCCGATGGAGCGCGTGGTTGATCGCACCGATATCGAGCGCGGCGAGCGTGCCGGCCAAAAGCGTAGCCAGGAGCCAGGCTTCCCGCGCTTTTTCGCCGAGCTCAATCTGGGCCTGATTCTTACGGCTTTTGCCATCGTTGCGTTTAAAACCCCTAATCACTTTGCTTTTGGCGGCACCTCGGGCGTGTCGGTTATTCTGTCCACGCTGTTCCCGACCCTGCCCGTCGGCGTCTTTATGTGGATTATCAACGCGGTTCTCGTCGTTTTGGGCTTTATCTTTTTGGAGCGCAAGGCAATTCTGTGGAGTGTCTTCGCCTCGTTTGCGCTGTCCGCCTATGTTTCGCTTTTCGAGCTCTTTATCCCGACCAGTGTCTCGATGACGGGCGATATGTGGCTCGACCTGTGCTTTGCCGTGATTCTGCCGGCGCTCGGCAGCGCCATCGTCTTTGATATCGGCGCCTCGACGGGCGGCACGGACATCCTCGCTATGATCCTCAAACGCCGTACCACACTCGAGATTGGTCGCGCGCTGTTGCTGGTCGATATCGGCATCGTGACCATCGCGGCCTATTTGTATGGTCCGCGTATCGGTCTGTATTGCGTGCTCGGCCTGTTTGCCAAGACGCTTGTGGTCGACAAGGCCATCGAGAGCATTCATCTTCGTAAGGTCTGCACGATCATTTGTTCCGAGCCCCTTAAGGTCGAGGAGTTTATCGTCAAGCATCTCAACCGCACGGCGACCATCAGTCGCGGCTACGGTGCCTTCTCGGGCAAGTGCGTGACGGTGATCATGAGCGTGCTGAGCCGTCGCGAGGCCGTGCAGCTGCGCCGTTATGCGCGCGAGGTCGATCCGGGTGCCTTTATCACGATCGTCGACAGCTCCGAGATCGTCGGCAAGGGTTTCCGCGGAACGAACTAACGCGGACGCACTCATCAAACAATCGAAAAGCGCCTCGCGCGTTGCAAATACGTCATCTAAGAGTATTTGTCCCCACATTGGGCGATAATGATGCCAATGACATCGTTTGCGATCCAGGTGATTCGCTCTAGATACGAAGGGATGATTTCGATGTTCTGTTCGCAGTGTGGCGCCCCCATGGGCGATAACGACAAGTTCTGCGGCGTGTGTGGTGCCCCCAATGCCGGTGCTGCAGCTTCCGCCCCTCAGGGTCAGCCTCAGCCTCAGCAGTTTGTTCCTCAACCTGTCGCGAACGCGTCCAAGGGCTGCACGGCTCAGGCGTTTGAGGATATGACCAAGACTCCGGGCGTGCTGCAGCGCGTGTGCCAGATTGCCTTTTTGCCGGCGCTTATCTGTGTCGTGTCGGTACTCGTGCTGTTCATCCCCGTTATCGGCGGTATTGCGGCTGCCATCGGCTTTTTGGCTGCCTACGTGGCGAGCGTGTGCGGTTCGGGCTTTGGCATCGAGTGGGGTCGCGACCTGTCGCTTAAGATCGATGACGGCATGGGTCGTCCGTTGATGCGTTCCACGTCGTTTGGTCTCGGAATCTTTTCGAGCGTTATTTCGGTCGTGCTCGAGGTTATCGCTGCCATTCCCATTATCGGTGTAGTGCTTTCGCTGGTGGAGGGCGTGGTAATTGGCGCCGCGGGCTCGTATTCTTATTACGGCTCTTATGCGCTCGAGGCTGCGCTGTTTGGCTCGCTTGGCCTGCTTGTCCTGGCGCTAATTGCCTCGGCGATTCTGGGTGTCTTCTTTAAGATGTTCGCCGACATTGCCGTGATGCACTTTGCGGTGACCGGGCGCGTCGAGAGCGCGTTTTCGCTCGATAAGGTCTGGGCGGCCTTTAAGCACAACAAGACCAAGCTGTTCTGTGCTTCGTTCCTTCCCGAGTTTTTGACGGGCCTGGTTTCCAACGCCATTACGTGGATCTTGACAGCTGTCTTTGGTGCCATCGCCGGAATTGGCGCGTACGGCTATTACTATCGCCCCACGGGTATCGAGGCGATTGTTACCGCCGGTGGTGTCACGCTCGTATTGTTCCTGGTGCTGATTGCATTCGTCACGGTGTTCCTTACGGTCTTTGGCAAGATGCTCAAGCACCGTGCCGTTGGCTATTGGGCTGCACGTTATGCAAGCGAATGGGCCGATGAGGACAAGGACGACGTTTTGACTTTTGTGCTCCCGGGTGAGAAGAAGCCTGCTCCTGCGGGATTCAATCCCACGGCAGCCACTGGTGCTGCGCCTGCCCCGGCGCCCGCGCCTGCACCTGCCCCGGCACCCGCGCCTGCCCCTGCCCCGGCACCTGCTCCTGTCCCCGCACCGGCGTCCGAGGCGACGCCTGCGGAGCCCGATTGGGATGCCGTTGCCACGCCGGCGGATGAGCCGGGCGATAATCCTGCTGCCGAAAACAATCAAACCGAATAGCCGGTCGAGGCGCCCTGGGCAACTGAGCCCGGGGTGCCTTTTTCTACTGCGAAAGCAAGAAAATGCCTGGGAAAACGGTTGCAGCAAAATTTCTCGGAAATTGGTCAATGTTGCGCAACAACGTCGCGGCTATTGTTGAGAACGTAGACGTGTAAGGTTTGAAGGCGTGCGACGCCTTAGGAAAAGGAGAGGCTCATGTTCTGTCCCACTTGTGGTTCTCCCATTTCGGATGATGCCAAATTCTGCCCTGTTTGCGGATCCGCCGTTGGTGCCGCTTCTGCCGCTGCGGCCCCGCAGCCCCAGCCCGCTCCGGCCCAGGCTATTCAGCCCGCGCCCCAGCCTCAGCAGCAGTACACCGGTCAATACGCCCAACAGTCCGCATCCGCTCCGATGGGCTATGACCCCATTAAGGCTGACCGCAGCCTGATCGGCTGGCTGCTGCTCTCTCTTGTGACCTGCGGTATCTATTCGTTCTACTTCCTGTATTGCTTGGCACGCGACGTCAACACGTTGTGTCAGGATGACGGCGATTACACGCCGGGTCTGGCGGAATTCATCCTTCTATCGTTTGTGACCTGCGGCTTCTACGCGTACTACTGGTATTACAAGATTGGCAACCGCCTGCAGGCCAACGCTCCTCGCTACGGCCTGGTGTTCCAGGAAAACGGCACCACCGTTCTTCTGTGGCAGATCTTCGGCGCGCTCCTGTGCGGCCTTGGTCCCATCTTCGCTATGAACATCGTCATCAATAATACCAATGCCATGGCAACGGCTTACAACACTCGCCTTGGCGCTCGTGCCTAACAATAAGGGCGGCGTGAACAGCTTCCAGGGACATAGGGGCACGGCAGAGCTCCTTCGCCGCGCCCTTTTTTGCACCGGCGCGCTCTTTGTCGCCTGGCTCGCGCTCTACCTGCTCGACATTGGCTGCATTTTTCGATTGATGACGGGCATTCCTTGTCCGGGATGCGGCATGACGAGGGCGTGGCTGGCGGCGCTGCGCCTCGATTATGCGGCTGCCTTTGCCTACCATCCGCTGTTTTGGGTGGTGCCGATTGCGTTTGTGCTCGCGTTCGTGCGCGAGGAGGTGGCATCGAGCAAGCTAAAGCGTGGTATCGACATTGCGGTCACCGTGTTGTGCGTGCTGGTCGTCGTCGTATGGATCGTGCGCCTCGTCAATCCGGCAGATGCCGGTCTGCTCTTTGGCGGCTATGCGCCCGCCGGAGTTCCCGACGATATCATCCACCTCGAACCCCCACGCTGGCTCACCATCCTTCGCTCTTACCTGGCGTGACGGAGGACGCGCTAGAAAAACGGTCGACACATAAGCGGGGGCGAACGTTGAGATAACGTCCGCCCCCGCTTTGCTTTAGCCAGGCTGTTATGGATGGGCGTGACGGCTACTCGTCGCGCTTTTCCTCGTGGCGAGCGGCAGCCCGCGCATCGTGGATGCCCTTGATTGCAGCATGGCGGGCGGTGCGAGCATCGTGCATGGCGTCGCGCGCCTCAGCGGCCGTGGCCTTGGCAGAGCGCAGCTTGGCGGCCAAGTCGGGGTTGGTCTCGGCAACCGCGGCGATCGTGGGGCCGTCGAGCTCCTCTTGCGTGGGCTCGGCCAAAAAGTCGATAGCATACTGGGCGGCCACCATGGAGCCCTTTACCAGCACGGTCTCGTCAATCTTGTAGAAGCAAGAATGTTGGGCGTACGTGGCGCCAATCTGGGGGTTGCGCGTGCCAACAAAGGCGAGCACGCCCGGCACGCGGCGCAGGTACTCCGAGAAGTCCTCGCCCGAAAGCGTGCCGCGATAATGGCCTTCGCCCGCGGGGCCCAAGCACTTGACCACGGCCTGACGACAACGCTCGCTCGAGGCGACGTCGTTTTCGACCTTGTAGTTGGCGATGGTGTAGTCGGTAAGTTCGGCCTCTGCGCCCAGGGCTGCCGCGGTGTGCTCCACGATGCGTCGCATAAGCTCCGGCATTTCCTCGTGGGTCGAATCGCCGTAGGTGCGCACCGTGCCGGCGAGGTAGGCCGTGCCGGCGATAACGTTGCGCGCGGTGCCGCCGTGCAGCTCGCCGACGGTGATGACAGCCGGCTCGTAGGGGCTGATCTCGCGCGAGACGATGGTCTGCAGGGCGTTGACGATCTCGGCAGCCACCATAACGGCGTCGTGGCCGCGCTGGGGCATGGCGCCATGGCACGAGGTGCCGCGGACATCGATGCGGAACCAGTCGGTGTTTGCCATGCGCGGGCCGGGCTCACAGCTCACGGTGCCGGCGTCGACTTCGCTCCAGATATGCGCGGCGTAGGCACCATCGACGCCGTCGAGCACGCCCGTGCCGATCATGAGCTTGGCGCCCTGGCCGTTTTCCTCGCTGGGCTGGAAGACGATGCGGACCTCGCCGTGGATGTCGTCGGTCATATGGCGCAGGATTTGCAGCGTGCCGAGCATCATGGCGATGTGGCAGTCGTGGCCGCAGGCGTGCATGCAACCCTCGTTGACGCTGGCGAACTCCTCGCCGGTCTGCTCGGTGACGGGCAGGGCGTCGATATCGGCGCGCAGCAGGATACGGCGGCGCGGCGTGCCGTCCTCGCGGTAGGCATCCGGCGCGGTACCGCGAAGCGTTGCCACCAAGCCGGTCTTGAGCGGACGCTCGTAGGGGATATTCATGGCGTCGAGCTGGTTGGCGATGTCAGAGGTTGTGCGCTCCTCGGCAAGGCTCAGCTCCGGGTGCTTATGGAAGTGCCGGCGCTGCTTGATGATATAGGGCTCAAACTCGGCGGCGATATCTCGGATGGCCGCGGTGACGTCGTCTGCCGCGCGAACCTCGGTTGCCGCCATAATCTGCTGTGCCTTGGTTTTCGTCATGGTCGATTTGCTCCTTGCTGGGTTGATCGCAAAATCGTACAGGCTCTCTCCAGTATGCCACCTGCCGCTAGGGCTGGTAAAGCTGCCGTTTGCCGCTTGGCATTTTGTAACCGAGGCGGGGGAGTACACTCGGGGGTGTTGAATTTCCTGCCAGAGATGGGGATGCCCATGCAACATATCGATCGGATTATTCGCTCCAAGAACGTCTTTACCGCGCAAGACGGCATCGATTCCGCCCGCGAGCTGGCGATTGCCATCGCGGGCGACCGCATCGTCGCAGTCGGTGCGCCCGATGACGTAATTGCCGCCGCACCTGCCGCCACGCCGGTGGTCGATTACGGCGAGCAGTTTGTCTGCCCCGGTTTCCATGATGCGCATCTGCACTTCTTCCATACCTCGGTCGGCTCCTCGCCGTACATGCTCATGGATATGGGCACGTCCGAGGCGGCACTGGTACAACATGCGCTCGAGTTTTCCCAGGACCTGCCCGATGACGCCTGGGTTGTGACGCAGGGCTGGCGCGACTACCGTTGGGACCCGCCCGAGCATCCTACCAAGGCGTCGCTCGATGCGGCATTCCCCGATCGTCCCTGCGTTATGTATTCGGGCGACGGGCACACGCTTTGGCTCAACAGCCGCGCACTCGAGGCGCTCGGCGTCACGCGCGACAGCGAGCCGCCAGCGGGCGGCAGCTACGACAAGGACGCAAGCGGCGAGCTTACGGGCATTGCTCACGAAGCGGCTGCCATGCAGTTGTTGCCGCGCTGCCTTGAGTGGCTGGGCGAAGATCGCATCGCAAGCGCTTACGCCGATCAAATGAGGCGCATGGCCGAGCAGGGCATCACCTCGATCTGCGATATGTCGCTCATGCCCATGCCAGGCTGCGATTTTATCCGCGACGACGTCTACGACAAACTGCAGACAGCCGGCAAGCTGGGCATTCGTGCCCATCTGTTCCCCACGCTGTTGGATGACCAGTCGCGTCTAGAAGAGCTCCAGGTACGTTATGCGAACAACGCGCTGCTTTCGGCGCCGGGTTTTAAGCAGTTCTTCGATGGCGTGTCGAGTGAACACACGGCATATCTCATCGAGCCCTATACCAATCCGCGCTTCCCGGGCGACCAGGGCCGTCTGACAGTCCCGGCTGAGCGCATGCGAAAATTGGTTCTGGCGGCTGCGGAGCGCGGTCACACCGTGCGCATCCACGTTATTGGTGACGGTGCGATTCATGCCGCGCTGGATATCTTCGAGGAAGCAGCCGACCTGTACGGCCTGCCCCAGCACGGCCATAACACGCTCGAGCACCTGGAGAACCTTCTGCCCGAGGACATCGACCGCCTGCGCAAGCTCAACGTGGTTGCTTCGAGCCAGCCCTGCCACATTACACTCGACCCGGGTGGACCGGAGCGCGATCTGGGCCTGGAGCGCAGCCGCATCATGTGGCCGTTCGCAACCTATAAGCAGCGCGGCATTCGCCAAGCCTTCGGTACCGACAGCCCTATCACGCCCGTTACCAGCATGAACGTGCTCTACACGGCTATCACGCGCCAGGACCCCAAAAGCCACTGGCCCGAGGGCGGCTGGTTGCCGAGCGAGCGCATCGATGCAGCAACGGCTCTGCGCAACTACACCTTGGGCAGCGCCTATGCAGCGGGCGACGAGCAAAACCTCGGTAGCTTGGAGCCTGGCAAGTACGCCGACCTGGTAGTCCTGGACCAAAACCCGCTCACCATCGACTCCCAAGAGCTCCAAGCCACCAAGGTCCAGGTCACCTACCTGGCAGGTAACGTAATCTACGAGCGCTAGCCTCATACCTCACTCATAGGGGGCACGTTTCAGCAACGTGCCCCTTTCTTATTCGCACCATCTGCATCGCCATTTTGCTGCACTGACTTTCCTGAATGCCGGGGCCGAATTAGTCAACCTGGCTCCCGGGGCGGACCGGAGGGCATGAAGTTTGTCGCGAGTTCCGCACGCAAAGGAAAGCACTTAATGTGCTTTCCGTCTT
>OLOG01000164.1_pt1 | contig 70366 bp, 55 predicted proteins | sample 1672351 | NCBI WGS metagenome assembly OLOG01 (sample SAMEA3136674, study PRJEB25190) | human gut metagenome | biome: human gut; feature: human-associated habitat; material: faeces | place: Austria | collected 2013 | reverse complement strand
TGACCGTGTCCCAGGCCCGCGAGTACATCGCCCAGGGCCAGTTCGCCCCCGGCTCCATGCTCCCGAAAGTGGAGGCCTGCATCGAGTACGTGGAGAAGTTCCCCGAGGGCAAGGCGCTCATCACCTCGCTGGAGTGCGCGGCCGCCGGCCTGCGCGGCGAGACCGGCACCGTCATCACCGCCAACTAGGCAACGATCTACAAGCCAAGGGGCGGCTCCAGGATAAGGAGCCGCCCCTTTTTATGCAAGAATTTCGACTTGTTAGAGTTATGGGAGGCAGGAAAGGACCCCTTGCCGCTTGATCCAGGGAAAGCGACGGCGAAATCCCAGGTCGCTGTACGATCCTCTGCAGCCGATTCTTTCGAGCGCTCGTCCCGAACTCTAACAACTCGAAAAAACCGCTCTGCAAATGGCCGCCGATTGTCGCGGGGGATCCGGCTTCCTCGCTAGCCCTCCGCGCGCAGGAAGGCTTCGTAGCCGCGGCGGGCTTCGTAGATGTCGGCCTTGCTGGTGACTTCCCAGGGGGAGTGCATCGAAAGCACGGGCACGCCGGAGTCGATGACGTCCATGCCGTATTTCGCGGGGATGTAGGCGATGGTTCCGCCGCCGCCAGCGTCCACGCGGCCGAGCTCGGCGGTCTGGAAGCTCACGTGCGCGTCGTCCATGATGCGGCGTACGAGGGCGACGTACTCGGCCGAGGCGTCGTTCGATCCGCTCTTGCCGCGGGAGCCGGTGTACTTGTTGAACACGAGGCCGCGGCCCAGATAGGCGGAGTTCTTCGCTTCGAAGACGCTCGCGTAGGCCGGATCGAAGCCGGCGGACACGTCCGAGGACAGCATGCGCGAGCGGGTGAGGGCGCGGCGCAGGCGAAGTGGGCTGCTCTCGCCGGCAAGCGCCATGATCTCGGCGATGGTGTTCTCGAAGAACATCGAGGCCATGCCCGAGGCGCCCACGCTGCCGATCTCCTCCTTGTCCACGAGCACGCAGACGGCGGTGCGGGCGGGCACGTCGTCGCCCAAGGCCAGCTGGGCCACGAGCGAGGTGTAGGCGCAGACGCGATCATCCTGGCCGTAGCCGATGACCATGGAGCGGTCGAATCCGAGGTCGCGGGCGCGGCCGGCCGGCACCGCTTCCAGCTCGGCGGAAAGGAAGTCCTCCTCGGCGATGCCGTACTTGTCGGCCAGAATGGCCAGCACCCGAGCCTTCACAGGATCCTTGGGGGCTTCGGCCGCATCGGCGGAGTCGGAGGAGTCGGCGGTGCTCAAGAGCGGCCGGTTGCCCACGAGCACGTCCAAGTCCTCGCCTTCCACGACCTTTGCGCCCTTCTTGTCCATCTGCTGGGAGCCCAAATGCGGCAGCAGGTCGGTCACGCAGAACACCGGGTCGGCCGGGTCGTCGCCGATGTTCACCTCTATCACCTCGCCGTCGGTGGTCGCCACCACGCCGTGCAGGGCCAAGGGCAGCGCCGTCCACTGGTAGTTCTTGATGCCACCGTAGTAGTGGGTGTCCAGAAGCGCGAAGTCATTTGTCTCGTACAGCGGGTTCTGCTTGATGTCGAGGCGCGGCGAGTCGATATGCGCCCCCAGGATGTTCATGCCCTCGGAGATCGGCGCGGCCCCCACGTGCACGAGGATGACTGCCTTCCCCTGGGCGCAGGCCCACAGCTTGCTGCCCGGCCCCACGGGCGTGCCGGCGGCGATGCAATCGGCCAGCGAGTCGTAGCCGGCGTCCTCGGCCGCGGCGATGGCGGCCGCGGCGCACTCGCGCTCGGTTTTGTTGTCGGAGATGAAGTCGATGTAGTCAGCAGCCAGCGCCTCAACCTCGGCCGATGCTGCCTCGTCGTACTTCTTCCAAGCTACTTCGCGTTCCACGAAACTTCCTTTCTCTTGTGCGATCAAACACAGTATGAACCAATCTATGGGGAAAAGTTCGGAAATTGTTACATCCTGTTTTCTCGATGCGCGAAGCGGGCGCTCCGTACTATAATGGCCCAGACATTGAGACGATGTCGCCGTTACCCAAGAAAGGAAGATTCAATGAATCTGCGTGACGTTATCCCCACTGCTGAGAACTCCAGCAACTTCAACGTGGTCCCCGAGTCCATCACCGAGGTGGGCACCACCCTCGAAAACCTGAAGGCCGCCGTGTGTGGCGAGACCGGCGCGTCCGCCAAGTACGCCGCCTGCGCCGCCGCCGCTAAGGAGCAGGGCTTCGACCAGATCGCCCGCCTGTTCGAGGCCACCAGCGCCGCCGAGCAGATCCACATCGGCCTTGAGGCCGGCGTGATCGCCGAGATCGAGCCGGGCTACGAGCGCCCCGCTGCCCCCGAGGCCGAGGGCATTGCCACCGACCTGAACCTCATCGCCGGCGCTCTGGGCGAGATCTACGAGACCTCCGACATGTACCCGAGCTTCATCAAGGTTGCTCAGGAGGAGGGCAACAAGAAGGCCGAGTTCGTGTTCACCCGCGCCAAGCTCGCCGAGGCCGTGCACGCCGAGCTGTACATGGACGCCTACAACAACATCGACGCCCCCACCGACGAGCCCTACTACCTGTGCCCCATCTGCGGCTACATCCACAAGGGCGACGACTTCGAGAAGTGCCCCATCTGCTTCACCCCGGCCGACAAGTTCCGCAAGTTCTAATTCAGCAGCGGAAACATGCGCTATACGGCGGCCGTCCTTCGGGGCGGCCGCTTTTTGATTCCCCGCAGCTAGACGAACTGGATGACGAGCTTCTTTCCCATGCCTTCTGCCAACTGCTGCAGCGTTTTCAGGGTAGGGCTCGTCTTGCCCGTTTCTAGACGGCTGAGAGCGCTCTGCTTCATGCCGCAGCGCTCGGCGAGTTCGCTCTGGGTGATGCCGAGCTCGCTTTCGGCCCGCAGAATCGCGAGTCGCACCTCGTGCTCCGGCTGAAGCCGCTCCCATTCCCGGGCAAATTCAGGGTCCTGCATCATTTCCGCGAGGTGCTCATCAAGGGTTGTCATGCGTTGTGCCTCTTTTCCCAATCGTGCTTGTATCGAAATGCCCGTTCGATTTCCCGAAGGGGCGTCTTCCGTGTCTTTTTGAGAAAACCGTGGGTGACCACGATGCTCCCTCTCTGATAAAAGAAGTAGAACGCCCGCACGTTGTCCCCGTCGGCTTGGATTCTCAGCTCGAAAAGTCCCTTTCGGATGTGACGCGAATGCGGCATGCGCAATTCAGGACCCATTTCTTGGAGAGTAGCGAGGTCGCTAAACGCCTCGGAACTCAGTTTTGGCGAAAGGCTCTCGAGGAATTCTCGTAGGGGTTCCCTCCCATTTGGCTTGCTGTAGTAGACGATTTCGTAGTTGCCCATTTGATCCTCCTCCATAGTATAACAAAAATGTTATAAGTCAATGCCTTGTCTCCAAGGGGATGAGGATCTTGCAAGCTAGGTTGCAAGATGCGCCCAAGCTTCTCAAGCTTGCCGATGGGCTTTGACGACGATGAGCTGCCCGCCGCCGCTGCACTGGCTCATTGGTACAATATAGCAAACTAAAGTTCGAAATACAAGGTATCAGATATTGATATTTCCTGCACATTTGCTAAAATGCCTCTGCAAATGTGCGACGCGCGAAGGAGGTGAGAGGATATGTCGAAGAAGCGGAAGCGCTCGGTGCCGGTGCAGCCGAAGGCCGATAGGACGGCGAAGGCGCGCGGTGTGGTGTGGCGCCAGTCGGCCGAGGAGGCAGCGCTGGCGAAAAAGCCGCGCTACAACGGATTCGCCTGTGGCCACGGAGCCCATGGCGATGCCAAGTACAGCCGCGCGAAAGCCAAGCGCGCCTGGCGCAAGCAGCTGCGACAAGAAGGAGCCTCTCGGGGCTCCTTTCTTTTTGTTCTATATTGTAATGTGTAACGTGACATATTACAATATCGGTGGAGGTGGCCTATGATTAAGACATTCGCCGACGATGACACCCGGAGCCTATTCGAAACGGGCCGTTCGAAACGACTTCCGCCGGACATCGTGAGAAGGTCGCTTCGAAAGCTTGAATATGTCGATAACGCGATGGCCCTAGGGGATCTGCGATTGCCGCCGGGCAATAAACTACACGCCCTCAAGGGCGATCGTGAAGGTCAGCACGCCATTGCGATAAACGACCAGTGGCGAATCTGCTTTGTTTTTGAAAGGGACGGTGTCTACGATGTCGAAATATGCGACTACCACTAGCGAGGAAGCGGACATGGACGACAAGATGATCATGGTCTCTCGGGAGCCGATCCATCCCGGCGAGTTCCTGCGGGAGGACTATATGCCCGAGCTTGGCCTTACCGTGGCAAGTTTGGCGAAGCGCCTTGGAGTTTCGCGGCAGACGGTAAACGATATCGTTAGAGAGCGACGGGGCTTGAGTCCTGAGATGTGTCTTCGCCTCGCGAGGCTCTTCGGCACGACGCCCCAGTATTGGATGAATATGCAGGCGAAAGTGGACATTTGGGACTCTCTGGCGCTTCACGAGGAAGAGCTTGAGAGTATCGAGCCGTTCGATATCGCGGCCATCGCTTAGGAGGGCCAATGCGGCAGAAGAGTTTTGATACGGGGCGGGGAAATATCGTCTATTGGGTGAGCGATGAGCCTGATGTGGGGCGGCCGTGGCTGGTGTTTCTGCCGGGGCTCACGGCGGATCATCGCTTGTTCGAAGGGCAGATCGAGCACTTCGAAAGCTGCGCCAATTGCTTAGTTTGGGATGCGCCGGCTCACGGGCTCTCGCGTCCGTTCCCGTTGGATTTCTCGCTCGAGGATATGGCCCGCTGGCTGGGCGATGTCCTAGATGCCGAAGGCGCTACGGACCCCTTGCTCGTGGGGCAGTCGCTCGGCGGCTACGTGGCCCAGGTGTTCGATGTGCTGTTTCCCGGGCGCGCCCGCGGCATCGTCTCGGTGGATTCCGCGCCGCTCGGCCGCAGCTACTACAAGAGCTGGGAACTGGCCTGCCTGCCCTTCGTGACGCGGATGTTCCGGCTCTATCCGTGGGAGACGCTGCAGAAGGCGAGCTCCGAGGGCAATGCCGCTACCGAGGCCGGCCGCGCGATCATGGTCGCCATGATGGCCGACTACTCGAAGGACGAGTACTGCCTCCTTTCCACCCACGGCTTCGCCATGCTCGCCGATGTGGTGCGCAGCGACGACTACGCCGCGCCGGCGGCTCCGCTTACCCTCATCGTGGGCGAGCGCGACAATACGGGTTTCATCCGCAAGTACAACGAGCTGTGGTCGCAGCGCACCGGGCAGCCGATCCATTGGATAGAAGGCGCCGCCCACAATGCCAATACCGACAACCCGCAGGCGGTAAATGCCATCATTGAAAAGGTGCTTGCGGTCGGCGCTTAAAACGCAGCCACTTTGGAAAACACTCAGTTCTTTTGTGCGATTATGCGCAAAAACGAGAGGCCCGCACCAGCGAGCCTCTCGTTTTGAGGGCGCCCGGCTCCAATGGGAGGGAGGTGGAGCCGGGCAGGAAAAGCGCGATTGGCGGTTATACCAGCGAAGCGACGTATTCGCCGGTAAACTTGCCTTGGGTGACGGCGAAGGAGATGGACACGCCGCACAGAGCCGTCGTGTACTGGATGCCGAAGCGGCTGCCGGCGGTGTTGCCCGCCGCGAACAGGCCGGGAATCGGGCGATAATCGGCGCGAGAGAGTACCTGTCCGTTCTCGTCAATAGCGATTCCGGAACCGTTGCAGAGCATATGCCCGATGGTCTTCTCTCCGGCGTAGGCATAATAGGGAGGCTGGGTCACGCCGATCATCAGCTGCTTCTCTTTACCGAAGTCCTCGTCAAGCCCGATTTCGCATAGCTGGTTGTACCGCTCGATGGAGGCAACGAAGTTGTCTAGGGTCTCTCCTTCGTAGCCCAGATAGGTACCGAGGGTTTCGTAATCATTGGCAGCGTAAACGACTGGGTTGGAGTCTGGTCCTGTGCCCTCGGGCCCGCCGGCAACAGCTGCCGCAAGCAAGTCGGGCAGAGCATCCATGCCGCCGTTGGAGTAGTCGCCGCCCATGGTAGCCTGGTAGGGATCAATCTGTCCGCCGGCCCAATAGCAAAGCTTCAGGCCATCTCCCTTGTAGCCCATGGAGACTACCTCGCCGTCTCCGCCATCGAGCATGTTGGTTATCTGGCTGAGCAGATCCTTCGCCATTTCGGGATTGCCAGAGTAGTCGCCAGCAGTTACGATGACGCCCTTCTCGGCGTTGATCTTGAGGTAGCTGCCGTCTTCCTTTTTGGCAACGGCTCCGATCACGCGGCCGTCGTCGCCTTGAACCAGCTGCTCCGCCGGGCATCCCCAGTAAATCTGCGCGCCAGCATCGAGCCCGACTTGAAGCATGTTGCCGATGATCTTTTCCTGCAGGGGCATAGTCGAGGCCGTTCCTATGTAGGTGCCAAGGCCATTCTTGAACGTGGCATAGCCGGCGTCGGTTGGGAAGAACTGGATCTCGATAGACGAGCGTTCTTCAGGGGTCAGACAGTCGATGTACCAATCGAACGCCTCTCCGCAGGTATTGGTGAACTTGCGACACAGAGAGGCGTTAGAGCGGTTAGCCGCGCGCAACTGCCAGTTGTTGAGGAACTCGATGGGATCGACGGGATTCACGCCGCGCTCTTTCAAGAACTCGGAGTTGATGTGCCCGAAATGCTCCATGCCCAAAATGGCGAAGTCAGATTCGGCTTGGGCTTCAACGGCGATTACCTTGGCGCCCGATTCTGCCGCCGCTCGGAAGGCGGCGCAGCCGGAGTAGCCGAGCCCGACAACGAGGACGTCGCAATCGACAGTTTCGGCGATGTCGGCCTCGGTGATTGGGGCAGGCGCCTCTCGCCAGCTTGCGCTCGAGATGTTGTCCGACGCGCTTTTATTTCCGTTGTCGGCGGGCACTTCCGAGGCTGTCGTCGTGCTGCTGGGCGAGCATCCCGCAATGCCCGCTGCCGCAAGGCTTGCGGTGCCGAAACCGGCTCCCTTGAGAAAGCTGCGACGGCTCTGTTTCTCTCGTTCGCGGGATTCTTTGCAACGTGTCCGTTGATGCTGTGGGATGCAGCGCTCTTCTTCCAAATCTCCTCGAACGCGGATTTCGAAGCGGCAGTGGTGGACGGAATGACCTCTGCGGGACTTGTGCTTTCTGTTGCGATCGGACTCTGGTCGCTGGCCCGTGGTTTCAGGGAATTCAAAGGAAGGATGCGTGTCATTGAGCTTTGCGGCGTGGTCCGACGATTCGTACTTCTCCATTGCCCGGGATTTTCTGGCGAACACCATAAGCGTTGAGACATTGGAGCGCGCGTTGTTCCTGGGCGGCCTGGGGTATCAGGTGGTCCTGAGGACGCCGCAAGTCTTCGGGGCTCTGTCAGGTACGGGCTGCGCAATTGCCGAGGGCGAACGGTGGAATCCCCTGCGCCCGAGCATGCGCAGGTGGTGCCGCGCGAGGACTACTGGCTAGGCTGGATCCTGGCGTACTACCAGATGGAGACGGGGCGCCCCTACCGCCAGGTGTTTGACGCCATTCCCTATGAAGAGCTTGCGGGCATGTTCTATCCGCTGCACGAGGCGCCCGAGGAGAAGTTCGTCGAGGCGCTCAACCATCGCCTGGCTGCGGCGCAGCTGCCCACCAGGCTCTATCGCCAGCGGAAGATCTGCGGAGTGTCGCAGAAGCAGCTGGCCGAGGCATCAGGCGTCGGCCTCCGCTCCATTCAGCTGTACGAGCAGCGCCAGAAGAACATCAACCACGCCGCCGCCGAGACCCTCTACCGCCTGGCCTTTGCCCTCCACTGCTCCATGGAGAATCTGTTAGAGCGGTAGGCTGAAAGCGGGGGTTGAACGGCGGAGTCAGCCGTACAGCTCGGGATGCCGGCCCTTCCTTTGTCATCTTTTATCACGCTTTATCATCGGGTTTTCTCTGGCATCAAGCGCTCGCGTACGAGATCGCAGAACAGGCGGGCGGCCGGGGTGAGCCAGTGGGTCTTGCGATGGCCGAGGTAGATGGGGAAGGTGCGCTTTCCGAAGGGGTCGGGAATCTCGACGAAGGTTCCGCGCGCCAGCTCGTCGGCGACGGCGAAGCGGGGGAAGACGGAAAAGCCCATGCCCATGGAAACGAGGCGTTTGATGGCCTGGGAACTCCAGAGCTCCATCGTCTCGGTGAGCGTCACGCCGCGTGCGTCCATGGTTTGCTCGAGGGCGATGCGGAACACGTTGTCGGGCTCGTCGATGATGAAGGGAAGGCCCGCTAGCTGCCCTGCGGACTGGAAGTCGGGGAGGGGTATACTCGGCGCGGCCACAAGGGTCGTGCGAATCTGCCCCACCTCTTCGATGGAGAAATCCTCGGGCTGCCAGTCGAAGGCATAGGTGAGCCCCAGGTCGCAGGAGCCGTCGCGCAGGTTCTCGGACACCTGGGCGCAGGTGCGGTCGCGCAGACGCAGCGCCACGCCCGGGGCGCGCTCGCGAAACGCGGCGATCACCTCGTCGAGCGCATAGCACAGAAGCGTCTCGGCCAGATCGACCCGCAGCGTGCCCTGCAACGCCGTCTCCTCTGTGCCGAGGGCGGCCAGGCGGTCAGCGGCGGCGATGATCTCGGCGGCCTGGGCGAGCGCCTCGGCCCCTTTCTGCGTGAGCACCATGCGGCGCCCGATGCGCTCGAACAGCGGCAATCCTAAGTCGCGTTCGAGTTGCTTGGTGTGCACCGTCACGGTCGACTGGGTGTAGCCCAGCCGGTCAGCGGCCTTGGCGTAGGTGCCGCAGGCCACGACGGCCTGGAAGGTGCGCAGGCATTTGATATCCACAGTGGTTCTCCTTTTCGGCGCGTTTCGCGGGCGGGGCGGCCTCGCCGCGCGCAGGTTCCAGCATACGCAACATTGATTGATTTAGTCAAACATATTCTTCTCAATCATTCGTTATACAAATGGGTTGTGGCGCCCTATGCTAGAGCCAACGGAAAGACAGCGGAAGGGGAGCACCCATGGAGGCAACGGAAATGACGATAGCGGCCACCCTGGCAGGGCTGGCGTTCTACTGTTTCGTGCAGGGCATCACCCCGGGACCTGCGAACCTCTGCTCGCTGGCGACGACGCTGCGCTACGGTCGGACGCTTGCGCTACGCCAGTGGTACGGGCTCATCGCCGGCTTCTACGCGGTGTCGTTCGCCTCGGTGCTGGTCGTGTGGACTGTAGGCCAGGTGGCGTCGGGCCTGATGGGGTGGCTCACCGTGGCGGGCGCGGTCTACGTGCTCTGGCTCGCCTGGACCATGGTGGCGCCCAGCCGGGAGGGGCACGCGCTATACGAGGCGAAGCCCACGGCGGCCTCGGGCTTCCTCTTGCAGATCACCAACGTGAAGATACTGGTGCTGTGCCTGACGGCGCTGTGCTCCTACGTGCTTCCCCTGAGCGACCACCCGCTGGCGCTGGCGGCTGCGGGGCTGGTGATGCCCCTCATCGGCGTCGGCTGCAATCTGGCTTGGATATACGCGGGCGAGCTTTTGCGGTCGTTCTACGAACGGCATCGCCGCCGCGTGGACGGGGCGATGGCCGCCTCGCTCGCACTGTGCGCCGCGACCATGGTGGCGCCCCTGCTCGGAAGCTGAGACCCCGCGGCAGCGGGCGCGAAGCGAGTTGCGTGAGCTCCTTTTGGCTTAGAAATCACGGTTTTGTTACCGTGTACAACGACGCGTCCAAACCCGACAGCTACCAGTCGATGATCGACACGGTGGTGGCTGCCGAGGGACGCATCGACGGGCTCGTGAACAACTTCGGCGGCACGAACCCCGCCGAGGACAAGGACCTGCTGAGCACCTCCTACGAGCACTTCCTCGCCGGGGTGGATGCGAACATGGGCAGCGTGTTCCTCGGCTGTCAGGCGGCCGCGCGCGAGATGGCGAAGACCGGCGGCGGCGGTGTACTTCCTCGGCGACGAGAGCGCTGCCACCACCGGCCAGCTTATCGAAGTGGCCGGCGGCTTCGGCCTGGCCACGCCCATCTACGCCGATGCCATGGACGCCGCCGTGGCCCGCTAGAGGCCGCTCACCGCAGCGTACGCTTATCCAACGTAGGGAGCGGCTTCAGCCGTCCCGCCCTTCAGCCTGCATGGCGTCGCCTTGCGTCATCCAAAACCAAGGGCCCCGCAGCACATAGCCTGCGGGGCCCTGCTCGATTATGCGACGCGACGGGGAGGGAGACGTGCGTCGCTGTATCGCGAATCGTTAGGCGAGGCTCGCCACATATTCGGCGGTGAACTTACCCTGGGTGACGGCGAAGGCGATGGAAACGCCACACAGTGCTGTCGTGTACTGAATGCCGAAGCGGCTGCCCGCGGTGTTTCCGGCGGCGAATAGGCCCGGAATGGGGCGGAAGGTCTTGCGGGCGAGCACCTGGCCGTTCTCGTCGATGGCCACGCCCGATGTGTTGCAGAGCATGCCGCCCAGAGATTTTTCGCCCTTGTAGGCGTAGTAGGGCGGCTGGTTCACGGCGAACATGAGCGACTTCTCCTTGCCGAAGTCCTCATCGAGACCCGTGGCGCACAGTTCGTTGTAGCGTTCGATGGAGGCAACGAAATTGTCCAACGCCTCTCCCTCGTAGCCTAGATAGCCGCCGAGTGTTGCATAGTCGTCGGCGGCGTAGACAACGGGATTAGTGTCGGCGCCCGAGCCCTCGGCGCCGCCGGCAACGGCCGCCTCCAGCAGGGCCGGAAGCCCGTCCATGCCGCCATTGGGATAGTCGATGCCCATGTGACATGCCGGTTGGGCCTTGATCAGCGCCTCGTAGTTGCTGTCGAACACATTGGCGACAGGTCCCTGGGGTTGGAGCGCGCCGGCGTAAGCGGCCCACTCCATGAAGCCGAATCCCTCGTTGCAGTACCGCTTGCCGTCAGCGTTGATCCAGAGCGAGGCGGCCGACCCCAACGGGTCCATGGGGCTGTCGCAGGGGTAGTAGTAATCGCCGCCCATGGAAGACTGGTACGGATCCAGCTGCCCGCCGGCCCAGTAGCACAACTTCAGGCCGTCGCCCTGATAGCCGGAGCTGATGATCTCTCCGTCGTCGCCGATCATGTTGGTGATCTGACTCAGTAGTTCCTTGGCCATTTCCTGGTTGCCGGAGTAATCGCCGGCGGCTACGATGACGCCCTTGGAGGCCGCCACCTTAACATAGGAGCCGTCCTCCTTCTGGCCGATAGCGCCGGTAACGGCTCCGTCGGCATCGGTGGTCAGCTGCTGCGCGGGGCAGCCCCAATAGATCTGCGCGCCTGCATCCAGGCCTACCTGCAGTAAGTTGCCGAGAATCTTCTCCTGGACAGGCATCGTGGAAGCGGTGCCGATATAGGTGCCCAAGCCGTTCTTGAAGGTCGTGTAAGACTCATCGGTAGGGTAGAACTGGATCTCCAGAGCGTCGCGTTCATCCTGCGTAAGGCAGTCGATGTACCAGTCGAAGGCCTCGCCGCACGTGTTGGTGAATTTACGGGCCAGGGCGGCGTTGGATCGGTTTGCCGCGCGAAGCTGCCAATTGTTGAGGAACTCAATGGGATCAACCCCGTTCACGCCGCGTTCGCGCAAGAATTCGGAGTTGATATGGCCGAAATGCCCCATGCCAAGGCACGTGTGATTGTCCTCGGGGTGCGCTTCCATGGCGATGACCTTCGCGCCCGCCTCGGCGGCCGCACGGAAGGCTGCGCATCCGCTAAAGCTGAGGCCGATAACGAGCACGTCGCAGTCAGCCGTCTCGGCGATGGCGTCCTCTGCGATAGGCTCGGGGGCCGTGCGCCAGCTGCTTGCGGGCGCCGAGGATCCCGCAGTGCCCGCGGCGTTATCAGACGAGCCGCTGGTGGCGGGGGCGGACGGTGCGCAGCCGAACATGCCGGCGGCGGCGAGCCCCGCAGCTCCGATGCCCGCACCTTTCAAAAAATTACGACGCGTGCATTTCTGGGTGTCTTCCATAGTTCCCTCCTTGGATTGGTGGTAGACGAGGTGCCCGAATCGGCGGCCTCGCTTTCCATCATCGGTTCACGGGGGCGTTCTGCCTATACTCGAAACAGGGTAAACCCCTAACGAGAACCAGGTATTTTTCTCATGTGAGCTCGTCATTTCAGGTTAATCAGGTAGGATGAAGATAGAGTGACGTTACTAATAGTGGGGAGGGATTTCGTGATTCGCCGACAAGAAGCTGCTCGGGCGGCGGCTTTGTTTTTGTCATTCGCTGCCTTTTTCATGACGTGTCCGCTGACTCTGTGGGATGCTGCGCTTTTCGCCCAGATCTCTATCGATCGCGCGGTGGAGGTCCTTGCGATTAACGGACTGATGGCAACAAGCGCCGTGCTGGCGGTAGGCACGGGGCTGTGGTCGATGGCCCGAGATTCCGTGCGCATGACGCCCGCTGCGACGGTGCTGGGAGGAGTGGCCTATGCCTTGGGAGGGTCGGCCTATGCGCTCGTGCAGACGCTTGCCCTGCCGGTCGGCCCGGCTGGCATCTGCGTTATCAGCGTCGCTATGGGTTTTGGATTAGCGATGCTCGTGCTCGGTTGGTGTCGCGTTCTCTGTCCGTTTGGGCTGAAACGCTCGCTTCTGGGCATGAGCATCGCATGCGCGATGGCGACATTCGTCGAGCTTGGCTTCGAAGCCGGTCTTCTGCCAGCGCGCGAAGGGGCATTCGCCGTACTTCTGTGGCTCGGTGTCGCCGGTCCGGTTTGGAGCGCCTGCAAGGGAGTTGGGGAAATCCCTGCCGTTGACGACACGGTAGGAGATCACCTGTGGGAGTCTATGCGCACCATGGTGCTCAATCCGTGCCTGGGCCTATTCCTGTTTCTCTTTATCATGAGCGCGCGGGAATTCGTGTTCATGGAATATGAGCACATTGGGGCAATCTCGGTCATAGGCGCCGCGGGAATTGCCGTCGCTCTCGTGCGGTTTTGGCCGCGTTTTTCACTCGGCACCGTTTACCGGACGCTTCTGCCCAGTGCGGCCGCATTTTTCATCGTGCTGAGCAGCTTTCCCGTTGGCAGTGTCTCGTTTGGTGCGGGGTTCCTCGTGTCTCATATTCTCATGGCTGTTATCGCCCTGCTTGCCCTGGCGTCGTTGTGCGCGGTGGCGCGGGCTGGGGAATTCTCCTCAGTGTTCGTGGGTTCCATATTGTGTGTGGCGACAAGCCTCGCAGTGTTGCTCGGTACCAATCTGGCGCAGGTTGTTCCCGACGACGATGCTCTCGGCGCCATCCTCCTCGTGTGTGCGATGGCTTATTTCGTTTATGTGCTTGCCTCACCCTTGGTCGACTACCATCGTCTGCTTCGGGAGGGAGAGGAAGGGGAAGAGGTGCGCGAAAGGGACGGTCTGCCGCAACCTCACAGTGACGTTCTATGCGCCGCTTTGGCCGAGGAGCGGAACCTGTCGGCACGCGAGAGGGAGATTTTGCCCTATATAGCTCGCGGGCACCGTCCTGCCTACGTGGCCGATATGCTCTGCATCTCCGAACATACGGTGCGCACCCACCTGCGGAACATATACCGCAAACTGGGAGTAGGGTCTCGTGAAGAGCTCATCCAGCTTGTCGAGAACGTGCAGAGTGCAAATAGGTAGCCGCTTGAATTGCGAGCGAAAAGCGGTCGCCGGCTTTCCCGGGTTTGGCCGATGTCCTTCAACCCAACGTAGAGCGCGGCGCGCGGCGGCCCTCGGGCGTCCTAGTAGCGGAAGCGCTTGCGCCAGGCGGCGGGGGAACAGCCCTGCTCGCGGGTGAAGGCGGTGGTGAAGCTGCTCGGCCGCGGGTAGCCCACTGCCCTCCCGATCTCGGCGAGGGGCATATCGGTGCCAGCGAGCAGGTCGGATGCGCGGTTCATGCGCAGCTGTCGCAGATCCTCGGCCACTCCACGCCCCGTTTCTTCCTTGTAGACGGCGGCGAGGCGCGTGCGGCTCACGCACAACTCGCGGGCGATGGAATCCAGGGTGAGGGGAGCGTCAAGGTGTTGCTCCATGATGGCATGGGCCTCGTGGATGAGCTGCGCCGCCGTGCGCGTCCCTTCGGCGCGAGCGGCCCACGAGGCGCCCTCCGCCGTCTCTATCAGGCAAGCGACTGCCTCGGCCATGAGCGCCGCAAGGCGAAAGCCGGTGGCCGGCGCATTGGCCGAGCGCGCATCCAGCCGATTGAGCATGGCGCTCACGTGGGGCGCCCTCAAGGGCAACGATGACTCAGTGAGGCGCTCGAGCAGCTCGTCGGCGCCGGTTCCCTGATCGCGGGCCACCTGCTCGATGAAGCGCGGGGTGAAGCAGAGCGAGCGCGAGGCGTAGGCGCAGCCAGGTTTCAGCTGGTAGGAATAGGAGCCGGCCCCCTGACGGTACATGACCAGATCCGACGCGTCGGTAGGGAAGGTGGGGTAGGGCATCGTCTCCAGGCTGCTCGGCGACATGGAGCCGAGGCAGAAATAGCCCGGTCCGCAGCTGGTGAGGTTCGATCCGTCACTCACCGTCAGATCGAGTACGGTGACCAGGCAATCGCGACCCAGGCCGGTCATCCAGGCGCTGCCGGAGCCCCGTGCGGGATCAAGCTGCGACACCACCCCGCACCGTCGTGCCCGCGGTTCCATCTGCAGCGTCTCGAGTTGCGACACGAAAAGATGGTGCAGGTTCTCGTCGATGTTCGCGAGTGCTGGGGCCTTCATGATCCTTCCCGTCGTTTCCATTCCGTCCGAAGTTCTTTCGCATTCGTCCAAAAGTTAACCATCAATAACATTCATAGCAGATCGCATGATAAATTAGCCGACTGAAACTTTCAAGAAGAGCACGGCGGTGCGGCGGGGGAGTGCCTGCGAACGTCGATGCGCAGGGCGAAAGGGAAGTCGGAACGTGGAAGGTACACTGGATCGGGGTGAGGGGGCACCCTGCGTCATGGGGATAGATGAACGGGAGAGCGCATCGCCCTCGGCCTCGGCGCGTGGAGGCGCCCTGCTGTTCGCAGGCGGCGAGAAGAGCCGCCGCCGCGTGGACCCGCGGGCGGCCCTTGTGACGCTCGTGCTGCTCAATGTGGCCGTATTCGTGTCGGGTGCGAAGGCGGTGGAACTGATCGCGGTGGCGGCCGATGCCCTGCTTATGATGTGGTGCCATCGCGGACGTCTCGCCTGCGCGTGGATGGCGGCCTATGCGGTAATCTCGCTGATTTCCCTCGCCTGCATCCTCGGCGGCCCCTTCTTCATGCCGGTGGGTGCCTGCTTGCTCATGCTCGCGCGCCTGTTCCCCACGGCCATGTTCGCCGCGGCGCTCATCTCCACCACGTATCTGGGCGAGCTCGCCTTTGCGTTGCAGTCTTTCGGCCTCACGGGTCGCATGACGGTGGCCGTGTGCGTGGGACTGCGCTTCTTCCCTACCATCGCGCGGGAGGCGCGGGCGGTGCGCGAGGCCATGCTCACCCGCGGCATCCGCCTTACCCCGGCGGCCATCGTGACGAACCCGGTGGGGCTTCTGGAGAACTTCATGGTGCCCTACATCCATCGCATCTCGCTCGTGGCCGACGAGCTCGGCGATGCGGTGATGGCCCGCGGCGTGGAGACGTCGCGGCCGCGCACGAGCTACCACGAGCTGCGGGTAACGCCGCTCGACGGGGTGGTCGTTGCCGTTGCGGTGCTGCTGGCTGTTGCCGCCGTGGCGGGAAAGGTGCTCTCATGAGGGGCGACGAGGCTTTGGCGGGGATGGCCGGGGCGGCTGTGCAGCTTGAGGGTGTGTCCTATACCTATCCGGGCGCGGCAGAACCGACGCTGCGCTCGGTGAGCCTGGAGGTGCCGGCCGGCCAGTGCGTCGTGGTCACCGGGCCCTCCGGTTGCGGGAAGACGACGCTCTCGCGCCTGGTGAACGGCCTGGTGCCCCATGTGTATGCCGGCGAGGTGACGGGACGCGTGCTCGTGGGCGGCACCGAGGTGGCGGCATGGACCCCCGATGAGCTGGGCGTGCGCGTGGGATCGGTGTTCCAGAACCCGCGCAGCCAGTTCGTGAACCTGGACGTGGCCTCCGAGATCGCCTTCGGCTGCGAGAATCTGGGGCTGCCGCGCGCAGAGATCGTCGAGCGCGTGGAGGAGGCGGCTGCGGCGCTCGGCATACGCCCGCTGCTCGACCGCGGCATCGAGGAGCTCTCGGGCGGCCAGAAGCAGGCGGTCATCTTGGCATCGGCTTTGGCCATGCGGCCTGCGGTGTTCGTGCTCGATGAGCCCACCGCCTCGCTGGACACCGCCTCCATGATGCGTCTGGCCGAGGTGGTGGCAGCGCTGAAGGCCCAGGGAAAGACCGTGATCGTCTCGGAGCATCGGCTCTGGTGGCTGCACGGAGTAGCCGACCGTGTGGTGCTCATGGAAGAGGGCACCGTGGCCGGCGACTGGGATGCCGCCTCCTACGGGGCGCTTCCCCGCGCCGAGCGTGCCGCCCTCGGCATGCGCGCTTGGACGGTGACCGAGATGGAGGAGGAGATGGCCGCCCGCACCGCGGTTGCGCCGACCGCTTCCGCCGAGGGCAGTCCTGCGCCAGCTACAGAGGCCGCCACCGCGGAGGGCCTGACAGCGGAGGGCCTGACCGTGGCCTTCCGGCGCAAGCCGCCCGTGCTCGAGGGGCTCTCCCTTGCGGTGGCGCCGGGGCGCGTACTCGGCATCGTGGGCCGCAACGGCGCCGGCAAGACCACGCTGCTGCGCTGCCTGTCGGGGCTTGCGCGGGAGCGAGCCGGCTCGGTGGCGATTGACGGGCGCGTCCTCGCCGCGCGCGAGCGGCCGGGTACGGTGCACCTCGTCATGCAGGAGCCCGGCTACCAGCTGTTCGCCGACAGCACCCGCGACGAGCTGCGGCTGCCCGGCGCTGAGGCCGACGAGCTGCTCGCCGCCTTCGGCCTGGCCGCCTGCGCCGAGCGCCACCCCCTGTCGCTTTCCGGCGGCGAGCGCCAGCGCCTGGCCATTGCCGCCGGCATCGCCCAGGGTGCTCGGGCCCTCGTGCTCGACGAGCCCACGAGCGGGCTCGATCGCTCCAATATGGAGCGCGTCGCCGCGGCGCTGCGCCGTGTGGCCGCCGCGGGGACACCCGTGGCACTCGTCACCCATGATTACGAGTTCCTCTGCGCGGTATGCGACGAGGTGGCGGAAGTGGAAGGTGGCCGTGTAAGCGCGCGCTACGACCTCGATCCCGCTCACGCCGCTCGCGTGCGCACGCGTTTCGGTTTCTGAATCTCTTAGGTACCCATCCCAACGGAAAGGATTGAATCTATGGCAGCAATGACAACGACGGCATCGGGCCCTTCCGCCCGGCTCACCGCAAAGGACATCGTGCTTTTGGCGGTGTTCGGCGTGGTCACCTTCTTCGTGATGATGATCGTGGCCATGGTATGCAGCTTCAGCACCGATATGGCCTGGTGGACCCATGCTATCGGATCCATCCCCGCCGGTATTGTGTGGGCCTACCTCATGGCGCGGGTGCCCAAGCGCGGCTCCGCCCTGATCGCGGGCGCCATCATGGCGCTGCTCGGCTTCGTCATGGGCATGGCGTGGACGGGGCCGGTGGGCATGCTCGTCGGAGCAGTGCTTTGCGAGTTGATCATGATCGCGGGCAAGCGGGCGAAGTGGTCGATCGCGGTGGGCTTCGCCGTGCTCGTGGTGTGCTGGTGGTTCGGCCAGATCTCCCTCATTCTGTTCGCGAGCGAGAGCTACGTGCAGATGGTCATCGACATGGGCATGACCGCGGAATACGGCCAGGGCCTCATCGACTGGGTTCACAGTCCCGTCTTCCCCGTATGCGGCTGCGTGACGGCAGTCTGCGCGCTGCTCGGCAGCTGGCTGGGCATGCGCATCTTCCAGAAGCACTTCGCGAAGATCGTGGCCTAAGGGGGAACAGTGGCATCATCGGAGAAAGCAGAGGCGCGCTCGGGCAACGCCATCGCGCAGCTGCTGAAATTCGCGGGACCGCGGCGCTGCTTGGCTTATGTGGGCTCGGCGCTCGCGGCACTCAACGGCGTGCTCACCATCGTGCCGCTCGTGCTCGTGTGGTTCGTGCTGCGCGACTTCGTGGCCGTGGCGCCCCGCTACGAGCTGGCGGCCGACGCCACGCTGTGGGCGTGGCTCGCCTTCGCCGTGGCCGTCGTCGGCGCGCTGTGCTACTTCGCCGGCCTCACGCTCACCCACACGGCCGCCTTCCGCGTGGCCGCCAACATGCGCAAGGCGTGCCTGGCCCATGTGGCGAAGGTGCCGCTGGGGTATTTCGACGCGAACGCCTCGGGGCGCCTGCGCCGCATCATCGACGGCTGCGCCGGCCAGACCGAGGACGTCATCGCCCACAAGATGCCCGACTTCATCGCCTCGTGCACGGCGCCCGTGGCGTTCCTCGTGGCCATGTTTCTGTTCGATTGGGTTATGGGGCTTGTCTGCCTCATTCCCGTGGCGGTGTCGCTGTTCGCCATGTGGTGGATGATGGGGCGCGATGTGCCCGAGGGTGGCCGCTTCTTCATGCAGCGCTACCAGGAGGCCTTGAACCGCATGTCCACGGCAGCCACCGAGTATGTGCGCGGCATTCCCGTGGTGAAGGTGTTCCAGCAGACGGTGCACTCGTTCAAGGCCTTCCATGCGGCCATTATCGACTACCGCGACATGGCCACCCAGTATGTGAACTTCTGCCGCCTGCCCCAGGTGGTGCAGCTCGTGGCCATCAACGGCACCTTCGCGGTGCTCGTGCCGGCGGCTATCCTGCTAGCCGCAAGCGCCGGCGATTTCGCGCGGTTCCTCACCGACTTCCTCTTCTACGTCGTGTTCTCGGCCTTCACCACCACGGTGATGAGCAAGATCATGTACGCATCCGAGGCCCTCATGATGGCCGAGGACTCCGTGCGCCGGGTGAACGAGATTCTGGCGGTGGAGCCCATGGAGGAGGTGCGTTCGGAAGCGGCGGAGCACGTATCCGATGCGTCTGTGGCCCTGCGCGGCGTGACGTTCTCCTATCCGGGCGCCGCGGTGCCGGCTGTGCGCGACGTGACGTTGGAGGTGCCCGCCGGGGCCACGGTGGCGCTCGTGGGGCCCTCTGGCGGCGGGAAGAGCACACTCGCGAGCCTCATCCCGCGCTTCTGGGACCCGCAGGAGGGCACGGTCGCGGTGGGAGGCGCCGATGTGCGCGCCGTGCCGACCGCCGAGCTGATGGACACCGTGGCCTTCGTGTTCCAGAACGACCGCCTGTTCAAGGGCACGCTTGCCGACAACATTCGCATGGGGCGCCCCGATGCGAGCGACGAGGAGGTGCGCGCGGCTGCCGAGGCCGCCCAGTGCGCCGACATCATCGCCAAGTTCCCCGAGGGGCTCTCCACGGTGGTGGGGTCGGCCGGGGTGTACCTGTCGGGCGGCGAGTGCCAGCGCATCGCGTTGGCCCGGGCCATTCTGAAGGACGCGCCCGTGGTGGTGCTCGACGAGGCCACGGCCTTCGCCGATCCGGAGAACGAGGCGCTCATCCAGCAGGCGCTGGGACGTCTGGCCGCGGGCAAGACGGTGCTCATGATCGCGCACCGGCTCTCCACGGTGGTGGACGCCGATCTTATCGCCGTGGTGGATGGCGGCGTCATCGTGGAGCGCGGCACCCACGACGAGCTCTTAGCGGCTGGCGGCCTGTACGCGCGGCTGTGGGCCAACTATCAGCAGGCAACTCAGTGGAAGATCGAAGGAGGTGGCGCCCATGCTGCGTGATGCGCTGGCCCTCACCGAGCAAGGTGCGAAGTCGCTGCGCCGGGGTGCGGCCGTGTGCGCCCTGGCGAATGTGGTGCTCATGTTGCCCGTGGGCGTGTTCTATCTGGTGACGGGGGAATTCCTCGCCCATTTGGAGGACCCGGCGACGCCCCTGCCGCTGCTGGCACCCTATTTGGTGCTCATCGTCGCGGTGCTCGCCGTGATGTTCGCCACTCAGTATTGGCAGTACCACGCCACCTACAGCGTCGTGTACCAGGAAAGCGCGCGCAAGCGCATCGGCTTGGCCGAGCGGCTGCGGGTTCTGCCCCTGTCCTTCTTCGGGAAGCGCGATCTGGCCGATCTGACGAGCGTGGTCATGAAGGACACCGCCGACCAGGAGCGCCTGTTCAGCCACACGATGCCCCAGCTGTTCGGCACGGGCGCGTCCACGGCCATCGTGGCCGTGATGCTGTTTGCCTTCGACTGGCGGCTCGCCTTGGCATCCCTGTGGCCGGTGCCGGTGGCCGTGATCGTGCTTCTGGCCACGACGCGCCTGCAGACGGCGGCCACGCGCAAAAAGAACGCGGCGGCCCTCGTGCTCGCCGACGGCATTCAGGAGTACCTGGAGTCGAATCGCGAGGTTCGCGCCCTGAACCGCACTGACGACTTCCTTGCGCGCCTGAACGGGAACGTGGATGCCTTCGAGCGGGCGAAGCTCGCCTCGGAGCTGACCACGGGCACGGCCGTGAGCTCCACCCAGACGCTGCTGCGCTTGGGCACGGTCACGACTATCCTCGCCGGCACGGCGCTCGTGGCCGCGGGCCAGTGCGACCTGCTCGTGTTCTTCTGCTTCATGCTCGTGGTCACGCGGCTCTACGATCCCATCAACCTCATCCTGCAGTCCACGGCCGAGCTCATTGACATGCGGGAGTCGCTTGCCCGCATGCGGGCCATCGAGCAGGAGCCGGCCCAGGTGGGCTCTGTGGACTTCGCGCCCCAGGGTCACGACATCGTCTTCGACGGGGTGTCGTTTTCCTACGAGAACGGCGAGCCGGTGCTCACCGACGTGAGCTTCACGGCCCGCGAGGGCGAGGTGACCGCGCTCGTGGGGCCCTCGGGATCGGGCAAGTCCACGGCCGCGAAGCTGGCAGCCCGCTTCTGGGACGTGAATGCGGGGCACATCACTGTGGGCGGCGTGGACGTGGCCGGCGTGGACCCGGAGACGCTTTTGACCGACTACACCGAGGTGTTCCAGGATGTGGTGCTGTTCAACGGCACCGTGATGGAGAACATCCGGCTGGGCAGGCGCGCAGCCACCGACGAGGAGGTGCTCGCCGCGGCCCGCGCTGCCAACTGCGACGAGTTCGTGCGCAAGATGGCCCAGGGCTACGACACTCCCATCGGCGAGAACGGAGCGCTTCTCTCGGGCGGGGAGCGCCAGCGCATCTCCATCGCCCGCGCTATCTTGAAGGACGCGCCCATCGTCCTGCTCGACGAGGCCACCGCCTCCCTCGACGTGGAGAGCGAGTCGCTCGTGCAGGAGGCGCTTTCCCGGCTGCTCGTGGGCAAGACGGTGCTCGTCATCGCCCACCGCATGCGCACCGTGCTTGGCGCCGACCACATCGTGGTGCTCGCCGATGGCCGCGTGGCCGAGGAGGGAGCGCCTGCCGAGCTTTTGGCGGCCGGCGGCCTGTTCGCCCGTATGGTGGGCCTCCAGGGCGCCGCCGCCGACTGGAAGCTGTAGCCCTCCCGCGGCGTCCCCGCAACGGCGTCTCAATCCATTCAGGGGCAGGGCCCTGCAACACTCTGGTTGCGGGGCCCTGCCTCACTTATGCAGCCCCGCCGCCGAAAATATGACGCGGGTCGGGGTACCCTCTGGCATGGGCTGCGCTCTCAGCCTATAATGAATCAATTACCGTCCAGGGCATCGAGCGGCAAAGGAGCGCACAACTATGGCCTACTATTTCGAGGAACCGTCCCGTACCTTCAACGAGTACCTGCTGGTGCCGGGCCATACGCCGGCCGACTGCATTCCGGCGCGCGTCAGCCTGAAAACGCCGCTGGTGAAGTACCGCAAGGGCGAGGAGGAGTGCCCGCTCTCGCTTTCCGTGCCGATGGTTTCCGCCATTATGGCCGCCGTGTCCGACGACAAGATGGCCGTGGCGCTCGCCACTGAGGGCGGTCTGTCGTTCATCTACGGCAACCAATCCATCGAAGACGAGGCCGCCATGGTGGCCCGCGTGAAGGACTACAAGGCCGGCTTCGTCACCTCTGACGCAAACCTTTCCCCCGACATGACGCTCGAGCAGGTGGTGGCTTTGAAGGAGCAGTACGGCCACTCCACGATGCCTGTCACCGACGACGGAAGCGCCCACGGCAAGCTGCTCGGCATCGTGACCGAGCGCGACTACCGCCTCTCCCGCATGTCCATGGACGAGAAGGTGGCCGACTTCATGACGCCGCGCGAGAAGCTCGTGGTGGCTCCGGATGGCACCTCTCTGAAGGCCGCCAACGATATCATCTGGGATCACAAGTTGAACTCGCTGCCCATCGTGGATGCCGACGACCATCTGGTGGCGCTCGTATTCCGCAAGGACTACGACTCCCACAAGTCCAATCCCGACGAGCTTTTGGACGCCCACAAGCGCTACATGGTGGGCGCGGGCATCAACTCCCGCGACTACGCCGAGCGCGTGCCGGCGCTTGTCGAGGCCGGCGCCGACGTGCTGTGCATCGATAGCTCCGAGGGCTATTCCGACTGGCAGAAGATGACCATCGAGTGGGTGCGCGAGCACTACGGCAACGATGTGAAGATCGGCGCGGGCAACGTGGTGGACGCCGAGGGCTTCCGCTTCCTCGCCGATGCGGGCGCCGACTTCGTGAAGATCGGCATCGGTGGCGGCTCCATCTGCATCACCCGCGAGACCAAGGGCATCGGTCGCGGCCAGGCCACCGCGACCATCGAAGTGGCGAAGGCCCGCGACGAGTATTTCCGCGAGACCGGCGTCTACGTGCCCATCTGCTCCGACGGCGGCATCGTCTACGACCACCACATCTCGCTCGCGTTGGCCATGGGCGCCGACTTTGTCATGCTGGGCCGCTACTTCGCCCGCTTCGACGAGAGCCCTTCGGCCAAGGTCATGGTGAACGGCACCTACATGAAGGAGTACTGGGGCGAGGGGAGTGCCCGCGCCCGAAATTGGGGCCGCTACGATTTGGGTGGCAAGAAGTCGCTGTCCTTCGAGGAGGGCGTCGATTCGTACGTGCCCTACGCCGGCAGCCTGAAGGACAACATGGCCATCACGCTCTTGAAGCTGAAGAGCACCATGTGCAACTGCGGCGCGCTCACCATCCCCGAGTTCCAGGACAAGGCGAAGCTCACGCTGGTGTCCGCCACCTCCATCGTAGAGGGCGGCGCCCACGACGTGTTGCTGAAGGACAAGGCTCCCTACGCGAGCAACACCCGCTAGGACTCGCTTGGCGGCGCGCAGGCGCATCGCCAAACTCTGGGATTGCCGAAAGGCGCTTCGCGACAACGCGGAGCGCCTTTTTTTGTGGGGGTGGGATGGAAGCTATACTTTGAGCGCTTCGAAAAGATCTTCCATATCCTGCTCGTACAAGCTGTCGCGCAGGTACACGAAACTGATGTCGTGGAAGATGCCCGCATCGGAAAGCGGGATAACGCGCACCGTTCCCTCCTGCACCTCCCGCTGCACGGCAGCTTCGTAGACGAAGGAGATGCCCAGGTCGGCCTGTACGAATATCTTGATGATATCGAGGCTTTCCACGACGAAATGGTCGGCGAAGGAAGCGGGCGAGAGATTGCGCTGAGCGAGCGCGTGGACGAGCACGTTGCGGCTGCCGCTGCCCTCCTCGCGCAGAATGAGCCGTTCGCCCAAGAGGTCTTCCAAGGTTCGCGGCGTGCGGGGGAAGCGGTGCTCGGCCGCGCAAATGGGCACCAGCCGCTCGGTGGAGAAGGGCCGTGAAGCGTAGCGGGCCTTGTCGAAGAGGCCTTCCACGAAGGCACAATCGATGGTCCCGGCATCGAGGAGCTCCAGCAAACGCTGCGTTCCTCCCGAGCGCACGGTGACCTGGATGTCGGGCCGAGCAGCCAGGCAGCGGGCGAGGGGCCGGGCCACCACGTACTCGCCGGCGGTCAGCGTCATGCCGATGCGCAGCTTGACCGTGGCGCCATGGGCCACCTCCCCGATGCGCTCATGCAGCAGCAAATCGTCGTGGGCCATGGTGGCCAGCCCGTCGCGCAAAACACGTCCCGCCGGCGTCAGCTCCAGTTTTTTGCGATGGTAGGTGAACAGCTTCGCACCGTACTCGCGTTCCAGATACGTGATGTGCTGGGAGACGGCCGGCTGGGTGAGCGCCAGCTCCTCGGCGGCTCGGGTGTAGTTCAGGGTACGGCACACGGTGAGGAAGGTCTTTACGCGAAAATCCTGCATAGCGCCTCCTTCTGCGACGCGGTTGTTCCTCGAGGGCCTCGGTAGCATATCAATAAACTTTGCTAATGGGCACATAATGATATATAAGTTTTCTTTTGGTAAGAAACCGCGCATAATAAAGCCACTTCACTCCTGCGGGTCACTGCGTTGCTTCCGGTGATTCGTGGTCGAGACATTTCCGGCCCCAAAGGCCCCGACGAAAGGTGCTCTATGCGCGACATTATCAAGAAAGTACCCATCCCCACAGCGGGTGTGGCCCTGGGCCTGGCTGCTTTGGGCAACCTGCTTCAACCCTATGCCGAGATCGCCCACATTGCTTGTGGGGCGTTGTCCCTCTTCTTGGTGGCTATGCTCGTCGCCAAGCTGATCATGTTCCCCTCCATGCTTCGCGAGGATATGAAGAACTCCGTTTTCGCAAGCGTTTCCGCCACGTTCTTCATGACGCTGATGCAGCTGGCTGGCTACCTTGCTCCCGCGGCTATCGTGCCGGCCTTCGGGCTGTGGTGCGCGGCCGTGGCGGGTCACTTCGTGCTGATGGCGTGGTTCACCCTGTACTATATCCGCCGCTTCAAACTCACCGAGGTCTTCCCCACGTACTTCATTTGCTACGTGGGTATCATCGTGGCGGCTGTAACGTCTCCCGTCTTCGGCGCCGAGGCCTTCGGCCAGGGCATTTTCTGGTTCGGTTTTGCTTGCTACCTCGTGCTGCTCGCCGTGGTGACGATGCGCTACATCAAGCATGAGATCCCCGAAGGCGCTCGTCCCCTGTTCTGCATCTATGCTGCTCCTATGGGTCTGTCGCTGGTGGGCTATCTGTCGGTTATGCCTGATCCGAACCCGGTGTTCGTGGCCGTGCTCATGGGTCTCGGCCAGCTGATGCTCATCGGCGTCGTCACCCGGGTGCCGAAGTTCCTCGCCCTGCAGTTCTATCCGAGCTACGCAGCCATGACCTTCCCCTTCGTCATCTCCGCGATGGCGCTTGGCAAGGGCGTGCAGGCTCTCTACGCTGCCGGCTACTCCATCCCGGCGCTTCCGGCGATCGAGGCCCTCATCGCCGTGGAGACGCTATTCGCCGCCGTGATGGTCGCCTACGTCTTCGTGCACTTCATGAAGTTCTTCTTCGGCACGCCGAAGACGGCCAAGGCCCCGAAGGCGCGTCCCGAGGTTCCTGCAGCTCTCACCGTCGAGGTTACCGAATAACGTTTGAACACCTATCGCCTCGTCGGCCCGATGCTCTGCTCTGGCCGACGACGGCCCCTCCTCTCCTCAGCGCCCCGATCCTCCACTGGGGCGCTCTCCTTTTTGGGAGGGGAGTTTCGTTTGTGGCGGGATTTCCCGATTTCCACCTGGTTGAGCATACATGAGCGTGGAAATCAGGAAATCCCGCCACGTTTTATTGCGAGTCGAGCTTCTTCTCCTTGCGCGGGCTTGCTACGCAGCGTTAACTTCGGGGCGTGCGGCCCTTATCTCTCGATGGCGCGGTTGATGAGGGCGCGCAGCTCGTCGATGCCGTCGCCCTTCTCCGACGACGTCACCACCATGGGTACGCCCCCCGGCAGCTTGAGCGCCTTCTTGATGGCGGCGCGCTGCTTCATCTGCTGCTGCTTCGATAGCTTGTCTGCCTTGGTCAGCGCGATGGCGAAGGGAAGCTCGGCGTCCATGAGAAACTGAACCATGTTGCGGTCGAGCGCCGAGGGCTCGTGGCGGATGTCGATGAGCGACACCACGAGTGCGAAGTCGCGATCTTGATTGTAGTAGCCCTCGATGAGCTCGCTCCACCGGCCCTTTTCTGCTTTCGACACTTTCGCGTAGCCGTAGCCGGGCAGGTCCACGAGATCGTGACCGTCCACATCGTAGAAGTTGATGGTGGCCGTCTTGCCCGGCGTGGACGACACCTTCGCCAGGCCCTTGCGGTACATGAGCTTGTTGAGTAGCGACGATTTGCCCACGTTCGAGCGCCCCGCGAAGGACACCTCGGGGCCCGTGGATGCTGGCAGCTGCTCCGAGGTGCCGTAAGCGGCTTTAAACGATGCGTTGTGGAAGTTCATGGGTTCTCCTTCGCGGAGGGGATCGCGGTATTTCGCTATCATGGTACTTGAATTGGACGGTCGAAGGGCGAAAGGGCGCGGAAATGACGGCAAATCATAGGAAAGATGCGCTGGAAGTGGCGCACATCACGGGCGTGCAGGGCATCCGCGCCGCCATGGCGCGCTTGGCCGATGAGGAGGCCGACGTGCCCTTGCCTGGCGCAACGCCAGAGGAGGTGCCGCTGGGGCGCCGCACCTGTTCCGTGTGTGCTGCTGACAACGACGGTTCCCGAGAAACCTGCTGGAACTGCGGCACCTCCCTGCGCCGTGTGCGCTAACTTTTGACATAGCGGTGTGGTTCCAGAAGATCTGCAGGTTGCCGTCGGGCGGATTTTCCGACTTGTTAGATGTCCGCTGCAATAGTCAGCGAGAGCGCCGGCGTGTTTTCGCCGCAAGTTATCGCGATTCGTTAGCGGTCGCCTTCGAAAGGATCGTAGCGCGCATCGGGCATGTCTAACAAGTCGAAAAAAACGCCCGAAATCGGGTGATAGGTTTTCTGGCTCGTCCGTCTATCCCGTGAGGGGCGCGGTCGGGCGCTGGTGCCCCTTTTCCAAGAGCGCATCATGGCTATAATGGGGAAATCAACTCGCGGCCGCGGGGAATGCGCGCGGTCGAAAGCCACGTTTTCGAGGGAGTGCCATGAAAGCTTACAATCCCCATGAGATCGAGCCCCGTCTGCAGCTGGCCTGGGAGGAGGCCGGGCTGTACACGGTGCCGGAGAATTCCGATAAGCCCAAGAAGTACGTCCTGGAGATGTTCCCGTACCCCTCTGGCGACATGCACATGGGCCACGCGAGCAACTACACCTACGGCGATGTGGTGGCCCGTTACGCGAAGATGCAGGGCTTCGACGTGCTGCATCCCATGGGCTGGGACGCCTTCGGCCTGCCCGCGGAGAACGCCGCCATCAAGCACCACAGCCATCCGGCCATCTGGACCTACGAGAACATCGAGACCCAGAAGAAGAGCTTCTCCCGCATGGGCTTTTCCTACGACTGGGACCGCAAGGTGGTGGCGTGCGATCCGGAGTACTACCGCTGGGGCCAGTGGATCTTCCTGAAGTTCTGGGAGCGGGGCCTCGTGGAGCGTCGCAACTCGCCGGTGAACTGGTGTCCGAGCTGCGGCACCGTGCTCGCCAACGAGCAGGTCATCGAGGGCCGCTGCTGGCGATGCGACTCCGAGGTGGAGAAGCGCGACCTCACCCAGTGGTACTACAAGATCACCGACTACGCCCAGGAGCTGCTGGACGACCTCGACCAGCTGGAAGGCTGGCCCGAGCGCGTGAAGCAGCAGCAGGCCAACTGGATCGGCCGCTCCGAGGGCGCCAACGTGGACTTCATCCTGTGCGACCGCGACGGCAACGCGCCGGAGAATCCCACGGAAGACGACATCATCACCGTGTTCACCACGCGCGCCGACACGCTGTTCGGCTGCAGCTTCTTCCTGCTGGCGCCGGAAAGCAAGCTGCTGCACGGCCTCGTGGAAGGCACCGAATATGAGGCGCCGGTCATGGAGTTGGTGGAAGCCGCCAAGAAGGTGACCGCCGTCCAGCGCGCCCAGGGTGACCACGAGAAGCACGGCGCGTTCACGGGCCGCTACGTGGTGAACCCCATCAACGGCGAGAAGGTGCCCGTGTGGGTGGGCGACTACATCGTGGCCGACTACGGCACCGGCGCCGTCATGGCCGTGCCCTGCGGCGACCAGCGCGATTTCGAGTTCGCCCGCAAGTACGATCTGCCCATCATCCCCATCATCCTGCCCGAGGACGATCCGCTGTACCCGCAGCTCAAAGACGAGCAGGGCCGTGAAGTGACCACAGTCGACTGGCCGGAGGCCTATGCCGCCGAGGGCATCCTCGTGCAATCCGGTCCCTACACGGGCATGCGCGGCGGCAAGCACTCCGAGGGCGAAGCAGCCATCGTGGCCGCGCTGGAAGAGATGGGTCGCGGCAAGCGCACCGTGGAGTTTCGCCTGCGCGACTGGCTTATCAGCCGCCAGCGCTACTGGGGCAACCCCATCCCCGCTATCCACTGCGAGAAGTGCGGCGTGGTGCCTGTGCCCGAGGAAGATCTTCCCGTGCGTCTGCCCGAGGACATCGATCTGGCCGCCGGCGAGACGCTGGCCACCCATGCCGGGTTCGTGAACACCACCTGCCCGGTTTGCGGCGGCCCGGCCAAGCGCGAGACCGACACCATGGACACCTTCACGTGCTCCAGCTGGTACTACATGCGCTACACCGACCCGCACAACGTGCACGCGCCCTTCAATCCGGAAAAGACTAACGCCTGGATGCCGGTCGATCAGTACATCGGCGGCATCGAGCACGCCATCCTGCACCTGCTCTACAGCCGCTTCTTTACCAAGGTGCTGCGCGACTGCGGCCTGCTCGACTTCGACGAGCCCTTCACGAACCTGTTGTGCCAGGGCATGGTGCTCGACGCCCACGGCGATGTGATGAGCAAGTCGAAGGGCAACGTGGTCTCGCCGGAGGAGATGATCGCCGAATACGGCGCCGACGCCGTGCGCGCCTACATCTTGTTCTTGGGGCCGCCCGAGAAGGAGAAGCTGTGGAACGAGGACGGCCTGCCGGGCATGTACAAGTTCCTGAACCGTCTGTGGCGCCAGGTGCACGACTTGTGCGGTAAGGCCGGCGACGAGACGCTGTTCGCGCAGAAGCCGGCTGACGAGGCGGCCGTGGGCGCGGCGAAGAAGCTCATTCGTGAGCGCCATCGCGTGGTGGAGAAGGTGTCGGCTGACATCGAGCGCAACAACTTCAACACCGCCATCGCCGCCATCATGGAGCTGTCGAACGCCGCCGGCGAGTACCTGCGCGCGTTCAGCCCCGATGACCGCGCCGCCTGCGAAGACCATCGCGCGCTCGACGCGGAAGTGGCCGAGGTGCTGGTGAAGCTCGTGGCGCCGTTCACGCCCCATCTGGCCGACGAGCTGTGGCGCGAGGCGCTGGGCCGCGAGGGCTTCGTCTACGACCAGCCGTGGCCGGAATACGATCCCGATCAGGCCCGCGCCGACGAGGTGGAGCTGGCCGTGCAAATCTGCGGCAAGATCAAGGGCCGCGTGACCGTGGCCGCCGACGCTCCGGAGCCCGAGGTGCTCGCCGCCGCCCGCGAGGCCGTGGCCGCCGCCCTTGAGGGCAAGACGGTGAAGAAGGAAGTCTACGTCCCCGGGCGTCTGGTGAACATCGTCGCGGTGTAACTGCAATTTTTGCGGGCTGCGAGGAGGACGAACCCGCTCGCAGCCCGCTGGGTGCTTTACCCGTGGCGCACGCGGAGGATCACAAAGGCCGATGAGCTTGCCTAGTCCAAAAGCTCGTCCAAGGCCTCGAAGAGCCTGTCAATCTCGATGGGCTTGGAGAGGTGGCCGTCCATGCCGCTGCGCAGCGCCTTCTGGCGGTCTTCCTCGAAGGCGTCGGCGGTCATGGCCAAAATGGGCACCTTCGCGCGGGTCGGATCGCTCAGGCGGCGGATGGCCTTGGTTGCCTCGTAGCCGTTCATGACGGGCATCTGCACATCCATGAGGACGAGCTGGTAGTGCCCCGCCGGCGAATTCATGATCTTCTCGACCGCCTCGCACCCGTCGACGGCGTACTCGACGGTAAGCCCCTCGTCTTCCAGGAGCGTGATAGCGATCTCGCGGTTCAGATCGTTGTCGTCGACCAGAAGGATGCGGCTCTTCTGCAGGTGGTGCCTTGCGTTGGCGTGCGGAGCCTTCGACTCATGTGCTGCCGCCGCCCTTTTGCCGGCCAGCTGCAGGGTCAGCTCGATGGTGAAGGCGGTGCCCTTGCCCTGGACGCTCTTCACGGCGATGGAGCCGTGCATCATGTCGACGAGGTTCTTGGTGATGGTCATGCCCAGGCCGGTTCCCTGGATGCCGCTGATGGTGGAGGTGCGCTCGCGTTCGAACGGGTCGAAGATGTGCTCGACGAACTCCGGGCTCATGCCGATGCCCGTGTCCGACACGATGAACCGGTAGCGCCCGTAGCCCGCCGGCGCGCCATCGAGCTCGTCGACCTTCACCTTCACGAAGCCGCCGGGGTTCGTGAACTTCAGGGCGTTGCCGAGCAGGTTCAGCAGGATCTGGTTGATGCGCAGCTTGTCGCAGCGCACGTCGGCATGGCGTACCCCGGTGGTGTCCACGGTGAAGTACAGTTGGCGGGCGCTCGTTTCGGCCTGGATGATGCTGTAGAGGTCCTCCAGGAGGTCGACCAGGTTGTAGGGCTGCTCGTCGAGGGACACCTTGCCGCTCTCGATGTGGCTCATGTCCAGGATGTCGTTGATGAGACTGAGGAGGTGGGCGCTGGAGGACTGGATCTTGCCCAAGTACTCCTGAACCCGTTCGGGCTGATCGATGCGGCTGGCGGCCAGAGTGGTAAAGCCCACGATAGCGTTCATGGGCGTGCGGATGTCGTGGGACATGTTGGAGAGGAAGGCGCTCTTGGCGGCATTCGCCTTGTTGGCCTGGGTGAGGGCCTCTTCCAGAAGGGCCCGCTTCTTCATCTCTTCGCGGGTTTGGACATCGACGCTGCGCAGGCCGAGGATGATGTCGTGAGCCATGCGCCAATCGCCGTTGCGCACGATGGTGGCCTGGCAGTACTCGGTGTCCTCGCCGCGGCGGATGCGGTAGTTCACGTGGATGCGCGCTCGGTCGGTCAGCGCGTCGAGAAGGTTCTTCGCTGAAAGGGTCTCGCGCAACATGGCCTGATCCTCTTCCACGACGGCCTCGTTGATGTACCCGCCGAGACAGCTTTCGAAGATCAAGTCGCCTGCGAAGAGCGTATCGAACTTGCGGAGCCGATCGCCGCTGATGCGCAGCACCTCGCCCTCCTGAGTATCCAGACTGAACGAGCAGACGAGCAGGTAGTCCTCGGAGAGCGCCTGGATGAGGTCGCGCTGACGGCGCTCCTTGCGCACCTCCTCCTTCTTCTTGTCGGTGTAGTCGAGCAGGTAGCGCTGCAAGAGCAGTTCGCCGTCGCTTTCGATGAGCTTCACGTTGCCCATGACGTGCACGATGCTGCCGTCGTCGTGGCGCACCCGATACTCGGTGCTCACCGAGTCGCCGACGTTCTTGAGGGTGGCGATGGACTCGCGCATCTTCGCGGCATCTTCGGAAATGACTGAGGGGGCCACCATGTCGAAGCCGGCGGCCATGAGGTCTTCCGCCGAATCGTAGCCCAAAATGTCCAGGGCCGCCTGGTTGATGCCGAGCAGGCGCGTGCCGTCGAGCGAATGGGTGATGACGCCGCAATCCATGGTGGTGAAGATGGTTTCCATGGTGTGGTTCTTCTCGACGATCTCGTCCTCGTAGGCGCGTTCCTGGGTGACGTCGATGCCCACGCCGACGGTGCCCATGACCGAGCCGTCGATGTTGTAGAGGGGCGACTTGTAGGTGGTGAGCAGGCGCGTGCCATCGCTGGTCTGCACGGTCTCCTCCGAGACAATGGTGGACTTGGCGGCCATGACCCGGCGCTCCGATTCAATGCAGGCGGGATCGTCGGCTTCCACGTCCCAGATGTAGGCGTGCCCGCGGCCCTGCACCTGTTCTTTGGTCTTGTTCACCGTGGCGCAGAAGGCGTCGTTGACCTTGTGGTGGATGCCGTCCTTGGACTTGTACCATACAAGCGACGGAATAGAGTTGATGGTGGCTTCCAAATACTGGCTCGTCTCCCAGGAGTCGGCGTAGCGCTTGCAGGCGCGCTGCCAATGGTTGAAGCGCCAGGATGCCTCGGCGGCGCTCAAGGGCGCGATCCACAGGTCGGCGATGTCGTTGAAGTAGGGCTCGACGGCGGGCACTTGGTCGTGGGAGACGATGAGGGTGACCGTTGTGGTGGCCTGCCGGTGAGCGGCGAAGACGCGGGCCCAGGCGGCGGCATCGTGGCCCGTGGCATCGGCGAAAATGGCGCTGGCCTGGGCGGTGAGCGCCTCTTCGGGCTCATCGCTGCGCGTGAAATGGTGCGTAAAGCTTGGCTGCGGCTGCGCATCTTCGATAATGCGTGCGATCTCGTCGGGCAGGCCCACGAGATAGAAAGTCACCGGGCAATGGTACATGGCGCGCGTCCTTTGGAGTTGCTCAACGTGTCGTTGCCGTAACAACGAGGAAACGGTTTCTCAACTTGTGTAGTATACCAACTTTATCAGGGATGACTTCCCGCACCACTGGACAAGTTTGAATTTTTGCTATAGTGTACCCCGCTTTTCCGATGCTACGAAGGAGGTGGCCTGTGGCCCGCGACAACGCCCGACCCGTGCCCTGGTGGCGCTGGTGCGCTCGCGTGCTGCTGGCCGTCTGCGCGCTGGCGGTGCTCATCGTGGGCGTGGCCAACGTGGTCACCGTGGCCACGACGCGCGATCGGGTAGTTACCGTGGAAGGCGCGGCGAGGGCCCTGGCCGGCGATGCCGCCGATGCCGTGGTGGTGCTGGGGGCCAGCGTGTACGCCGACGGCACGCCGAGCGACATTTTGGCCGATCGGCTGGAAGTGGCCTGCGACTTGTACAAGAGCGGTGCGGCCCGGGCCATCATCGTCAGCGGCGACAACCGCACCTCCCACTATAACGAGTCCGATGCTATGAAGGCGTACTGCGTTGAATTGGGCGTGCCGAGCGAGGACGTGTACGTAGACCATGCGGGCAACACCACCTACGAGTCGATGTGGCGGGCGCGGCACGTGTTTGGGGCGGACCGCATCATCGTGGCCACCCAGGCCTACCATCTGTATCGCGCCATGTTCGCTGCCGATTGTCTGGGCATGCAGGCGTGGGGCGTGCCCTGTGACAAGGGGGCCTACGATAACCAGCGGGCTTACAGCATCCGCGAGGTGCTCGCTCGCACGAAGGACTTCTACGCGGCGCTTTTGCGCCTGCCCGTAGACACGGCCGGCGAGGCGGTATCGCTGAACGATTCCGGAGATCTGACGTGAGGGGGCGCTTGTGCAGACGCTAGGCACCGAACTGGATCGAACCATTGCCGGTTGGGGTCCTGAAGCCGCCGCAGCTCTCAAGCGCTCGCGGAACAAGGATCGCTTCCGCGCCGCCGTGGAGCGCACGTGGCGTTTGCGTCCGGATGTGGGGCGGTTCGTTCTCATGCACACCAACGGCATCTACATCGCCAAGGACGAGCGCCCCCGCAAAGGGCCCGACCGCCACAAGGACTGGTGGGTCTTCGGCATGTACCTGGACGACGCCATGGCGCGCACCGAGGTGGACGCCTGGCAGTCGGTGCTGCTCATGAACCTGGAGCAAGAGGGTTTCGCCGTCAACGAGCTGCGCTTCTTCCCTGCGAAATGGGATATGCGCCAGCGGCGGCTGTTCCCGGAATTGTGGGAGGAAGGGGAGAGCGCCCGCGTTCCCGGCAACCGTGACGGGCTCAAGTACCAGGACGAGGCGCGGGCCCTGGACGTCGTGAAGCGAGCGGTGTTCCTCGTTTTCGAAGACACCGAGCTGGCCTGGGCTCTTCTCGAGAAGGTTCGCGGTGCCTCGGTGCGGGAGATGTTCGCCGCGGGGCCAACCGGCGAGACGGCGGCTCGGGATGGCAAGCGACAGGGGGAGAAGCGCTACCGGCTGCTTCTTTACGTGGACGACGTGGCGCAGACAAAGCCGATCGTGGAGGCGTACTCCGAGGCCATTCGGTCGCGCGCCCGCCTGCTGGGCTTGCGCCTCGGCTCCATTTGGGTGCGGAAGGCTCCGCCGCTGCTGGCCGGCAAGCACGCGTTTAAGCGCACGGGAGCGTCGGAGCCGCTGCGCGACGAGGCGCTGCGGGGCGGTTCAGCCGAATAGCTTCAAGGCGACGGTGTCGTCGAGGACGATTTTCAGTTCGCGGCCATTCGGCAGCGCGTAGGTATAGTAGAGCGGCGCCTCTGGACGGCTGAACACGCGGCTCAGCGGCACGTCGGCGGCGCAGTAGATGCGGCGGCAGCGGGCCGAGACGCGATCTTGGGTGGCGAACAGCAACGGATCCTCGTAGCGGTCGCAGCCCTGGCTGAAGAAGTAGTTGTGGGCGTCGTCCCACCCGAAGTGCTGGATGATGAGCCGATGCAGGTCGGCAAGGGTCTCGTCGGCGCTCATGAAGGCGCTGCACTGCGGGGAGGAGTCGTCTGCCGGCCCGATAACGAGGGTGAGCGCAGCATTCGAAAAGACCCCCTCGCACGGGGTCGCTTCGGGCGCGCGCCACCATTGGCCGGGAAATTCGATGATCTTGGCGGTCACGACTCGAGCCTTTCTCGTCCTCCTCATGACGGGGGCATTGTAACAGGAGTTTTCCCTAAGGGAAATCAAATGGTTGAAATTGGCCGAAAAAGTAGCTTCAAGCAGGGATAAGGTGTCTATTTACACTAAGTAAATAAGTCAGGAATTCAAGGGATTTGGTGAGTCTTTCGCCGGGGCGCCCGGTCTTGCGGGAGCCCGGTATTATCATCGCAGCAGCGTCTCTCCTCGTTGATGAGAGATTAATGGCCGCAGCTGCGCTGCGATGACCAAAATGAGTGGTTGCCCGACGGCGCGGAGCCGGTCGAGGCGTTTTGCACGCGGCATTGTCGGTTGCGCGGACGGGAAGGTGGGGCATGGCCCAGCAGAAGGGGAGAACGAGCAAGGCGGACGCCACCCGGCGCCAATTGCTGGATGCGGCGATCGAGGTCATTTCCGAACGCGGCTACGCCGACACGACGGTGGAGCGCATCGTGGAGGTGGCGGGCGTTTCGAAGGGCGTGGCCTACTACCACTTCTCCAGCAAGGCCGATATCGCCACCTGCATCCTCGTGGAGGGCATTGGCGAGATCGTCGACGACTTTGTGGCTATCGCCGGTAAGGCTCCTTCGGCCGTGGAAGCCCTTACGGCCATGATGGATTCTTTCGCCGCGACTATTTTCCGCAACGCCGGATTCGGGCGCATCCTCGTGTCGGAGTTGTGGCGGCGCGGGCGCGAATGGTCCGAGCCGATGCGCGCTTTGGAGGAGCGCCTGCTGGCGGTGCTGCGCGGGCAGATCGAGCGCGGGCAGCGCGAGGGCAGCATTCGCGGCGATATCGATGCGGCGTTCGAGGCGGTGGCCGTGGTGGGCATGGTGCTCACGACGACGCTGCACTACATCCGCGAGGCCGAACAGCGCGCCGAGGAGGGCTGCAACCGCGCCGAGGCGTTTGCGGCGGCGGAGCGCTCGCTTACCGTGCGCATTTGCGACTACGTGCACCACGCCAACGCGTAGGGGGCCGGGGCTTCTGCCGTCCTTGCGCGCCGCCGACCCTCGCGCCGCCACCCGCATGCGCCGCCGCCCTTGCGCGCCGCCACCCGCATGCGCCGCCGCACGAAACCGCTTTTTCTCCGTCAGCGCAACTGTTGCTTTAGCGCGCTAAAGTTCGCGGTATGCTGGGGATGCCTACTGAAAGGAGCTTTTCGTGTACAAGATCTACTGCCTGAACAACATCTCTCCTGAGGGCCTGGCCCTGCTCACCGACAACTACGAGGTCATCGAGAACATCGACGAGGCCGACGCCATCCTCGTGCGCTCCGCCGACATGCACGAGATGGAAGTGCCCGCGAACCTGAAGGCCGTGGCCCGCGCCGGCGCTGGCGTGAACAACATCCCGCTGGATAAATTCGCCGAGGCCGGCATCGCCGTGTTCAACACGCCGGGCGCCAACGCCAATGCGGTGAAGGAGCTTGTGCTCGCCGGCATGCTGCTGGCGAGCCGCGACATCATCGGCGGCGTGGCGTGGGTGCGCGACAACGCCGACGACGAGAACGTGGGTAAGGCCGCCGAGAAGGCCAAGAAGCAGTTCGCCGGCGGCGAGATCCTTGGCAAGACGTTGGGCGTCATTGGCCTGGGTGCCATCGGCAAACTGGTGGCGCAGTCCGCCGAGGCGCTGGGCATGAAGGTCATCGGCTACGATCCGGCCATGGACGAGATCACCGTGCACGAGCAGATTTCCCCGACAGTGGAGTTCGCCGACCTGCCGAAGGTGCTCAAGGAGAGCGACTTCATCACCATCCACGTGCCGGCGCTGCCCGCCACCAAGGGTATGATCAACGCCGACGCCATCGCTCAGATGAAGGACGGCGTCGTGTTCCTGAACTTCTCCCGCGACGTGCTGGTCGACGACGTCGCCATGGCCGAGGCGCTTGAGTCCGGCAAGGTGGCCGCGTATGTGACCGACTTCGCCAACCCGGCCGTCGTGAAGATGGAGCGCGCCATCGTCATCCCGCATCTGGGCGCCTCCACCGCCGAGGCCGAGGACAACTGCGCCAAGATGGCCGTGGAGGAAGTCATGGCCTACCTCGAGCGCGGCGAAAAGATCCACTGCGTGAATATGTAGCAACTCGGTAATGCGGGTGGCGAAGGAGAACGCCCTCTCGTCGCCCGCTTATCGCTTGATCCTGCTGCGAATGCGGCAAAAGAAGCAGAGAAGATGACGCACATGGGTCGGTACCATCCCGACATCGTTGCTGCTGAAGTAGAATCTGCTTCTTAACGACCGCATTCTCCGTAGGGCGATAAGAGGTCGCCGAGAGGGCGTTCTCCTTCGCTGGCTGATGCGATTCGAATTAGCCAGTTGGTTCGCCTATAATAGGCGGAAAACTTCGTGGAAGGAGCAGGCGATGAGCGTGGAGCGGCCTTGCGTATTGGTGGGAGTGACCGGGTGCATTGCGGCTTACAAGGCCGGGGAGATCGTGCGCGGGCTGCAGAAGGCGGGCGTGCGCGTGAAGGTGGTCATGACCGAGCATGGTACGCACTTCGTCGACCCGGTGACGTTCCGGGCGCTCACCCACGAGAAGGTGGCGGTGGGGCTGTTCGACGATCCGTCCGATCCCATTCACCACATTTCGCTCGCTCAGGAATGCGACGTGTTCCTCATCGCGCCGTGCACGGCCAACGTGATGGCGAAGGTGGCCTGCGGCATTGCCGACGACTTGCTGTCCACCACGGCCCTGGCGACCACGGCGACGCTGGCCATCGCGCCGGCGGCCAACGTGCACATGTACGAGGCGGCGGCCACCCAAGAGAACATGGTCACGCTGCGTCGCCGGGGCGTGCGCTTTATCGAAGGGGACGCGGGTTATCTGGCCTGCGGCGATACGGGTCGTGGCCGTCTGGCCGACCCGGCCGTCATCGTGCGCGAGACGCTGGGGCTTCTGGCCGAGCGCGTGGGCCTGGACGCCCTGCGCGAGGCCTGCGAGCAGTATGGCGAAGTGCCGTTCACGACCGTGATGGAGCAGATCAACGCTGTCTCTTCGCGTCATCCCGAGCGCTGCGCCGAATCCGCTTCTGCTCCCATTCCTACCGACACCCCGCTGCCGGCCGCCGTGGCCGATGGTGCGGCCACGATGCCCGCGGGCGCGCTTGCTGGCCGCACGGTGCTCGTGACGGCGGGCCCCACGGTGGAGCCCATCGATTCGGTGCGCTACATCTCCAACTATTCCTCGGGCAAGATGGGTTACGCCATCGCCGAGGCCGCCGCGGCCGCCGGCGCGCGGGTGGTGCTCGTGTCGGGGCCGGTGGCCCTTGCCGCGCCCGCCGGCGTGGAAGTGGTGCCCGTGAAGACGGCCCGCGATATGCTGGCCGCTGCCGCATCCGTGTTCCCAGCCGCCGATGCCGCCATCTTCGCCGCCGCTGTAGCCGATTTGCGTCCGACAAACCCGGCCGACCGCAAGCTGAAGAAGGGCCGCGACGATGCGGCGCTTGCCAATGTGCCTCTCACGGAGAACCCCGACATCTTGGCTACTTTGGCCGCGGGCAAGCGCCCCGACCAGTACGTGGTGGGCTTCGCCGCCGAGACCAACGACGTGCTCATGAACGCCCACGCCAAGCTCCAGAAGAAAAACGCCGACATGATCGTGGCAAACCAGGTGGGCGACGGCCTCGCCTTCGGCACCGACAACAACGAGGTGTGGCTCGTCACGGAAGGCGACGACGTGCTTCTGCCCCTCATGAGCAAACGCGCCGTAGCCGAGCGCCTCGTGGAAGTGGTAGCTGCGCATCTGGACTAACGCCTCTTACGCTTCCGTAAGCTGGCGCGGTTTTTCCTGAAAGCGCCCCTTGTGCGGGGGTGCTTTCGCTATCATGGTGCCAAACGAGAAAGGGGCATCATGCGGGTTCTGCTGGTTGAGGACGATCATGCCATCGTGCGGGCGCTGACCGACCTTTTGGAAGGGGAGGGCTTCGCCGTGCGCTCGTGCGCGACCCAGGACGGAGCGTGCGCGGCGCTGGCGGCTGACGACTTCGACATTGCGCTGCTTGATGTGACGCTGGCCCAGGGCAACGGGTTCGCTGTGTGCGCGGCCGCGCGGGAGACGGCGCCCGAGATGCCCGTCATCTTCCTCACCGCCTCCGACGACGAGTACTCCACGGTGGCGGGGCTCGATATGGGGGCCGTCGACTACATCGCCAAGCCCTTCCGCGCCCGCGAGCTCATCTCGCGCATCCGCGGGGCCCTGCGGCGCACAGCCCCGGCCTCCAACGTGCTCACCGTCGGCGACGTGCGGCTCGACGTGGCCTCGGCGGCCGTGACCAAGGACGGCCGCGAGGTGTTCCTCTCGGCGCTGGAGTACCGGCTGCTGCTGTACTTCTTGCAGCGCAAGGGCAAGCTTGTCACCCGCGAGAACCTGCGCGACGCTATTTGGGACAGCGCCGGGGAGTACGTGTCGGACAACGCGCTGAACGTCTATGTGAAGCGCCTGCGCGAGAAGGTGGAGACCGATCCCGCTGAACCTGAGCTCATCGTCACCGTGCGCGGCCTCGGCTACAAAGTGGGGGAGTAGGGGCGATGGCGCGAGTTCGGTGGCCGAAGGCCGTGCGGTCGATGGGGTGCGTCGTGTGGCCGATGGAGTGCGCCGCCACGGCACGAGGGGGCGAGTAGCGTGGGCTCGGCATCGACGCTCTTGCGCCAGTGCGCGGTTATGGCGGCGCTCGTGGCTGTGCTCGCGTGGGCGGCGCCGAGTGAGGTGAAGCCGTGGGTCGCCGGCACGGGCGCGGTGCTGCTGGCGGTGTTCCTCGTGGTGTCGCTGTACCGCCATCGCCAGATTTGCCGACTTGCCGAGGAGATCGACGAGGTGCTGCATTCGGGCCGCACGGTGGACTTTTCGAACTGCCGCGAGGGCGACGTGGCGGTGCTCGCCAACGAGCTGTCGAAGATGGTGTCGCGCCTTTCGCGCACCCGCGACCAACTGTCCCGCGAGCGCAACGCGCTGGCCGATTCTCTGGCCGACGTGTCCCACCAGATTCGCACGCCGCTCACGGCCATCATCCTCATGCTGCCCGTGGTGGAACGCGCCGATGACGCGCGGGAGCGCAAGCGGGCCGTGCACGAGCTGGAATCGATGATCGAACGCGTCTCGTGGTTGATGACCACGCTGCTGAAGATCGAGAAGGTGGACGCCGGGGCCATGCACGTGGAGCGGCGCGAAGTGCGGGCCGCCGAGGTGGCGCGGCGGGCCGTGGCGCCTTTGGCCACGGCCATGGATCTGCGCGACGTGAACCTCGTGATGGAGCTGGACGAGACCGCCACCTTCCAGGGCGATGCCCCCTGGACCGCTGAGGCCGTGGAGAACATCGCGAAGAACTGCATGGAGCACACCCCTCCCGGCGGCACGGTGACCGTGGTCGTGCGCGAGGATGCCCTGGCCACCACTATTGCCGTTTCCGACACCGGCCCCGGCATCGCCCCGGAGGATCTGCCCCACATTTTCGAGCGCTTCTACCGGGGAAGGGGGTTCGTCCCGGCATCTCCCGAGCTTGCGCCCGAGGGGCGACTAAAGTCGCCCCCTTCAGAAGGCTTCGATCTGGCTGAGGGAATTCGATCAAAACCGTTCCGTTCGGCAAATACCGATTCGACCGACAGGATGCAGGCCGATCCCGTAGGGGGCGACCTCGGTCGCCCCTGGGCCGACGACAACGGCAACGACGCTCGTCAGCCCGCCGGGTTCGGCATCGGGCTCTCGTTGGCCCAGGCCCTCGTCTCCGCCCAGGGCGGCACTTTGCGCGCCTTCAACAACCCCGACGGCGGCGCCCGTTTCGAAATCGCCTTCCCGAAACTCGTGGTATAGGCGGCGCGTCTGTTAATGCTCGAAATTTGGGACATTAGGCCCGTTAGTGTTCCAAATTTCGAGCATTAAGCCTTTTAATTACATTACCGTAATGGGCGCGTTAGGGGGCGGCAATGAGGGGTCGCCATACTTGTTCCGTAGATTGGGAAACCAGGAGAAGAAAGGCATCTGGCATGGACATTTTGACGGTCAGCCACTTGACGAAGATCTACGGAGAGGGCGAGGCGGCCACCCGCGCCCTGGATGATGTGTCCTTCAGCGTGGAAGAGGGCGAGTTCGTGGCCATCGTGGGCTCGTCGGGCTCGGGCAAGTCGACGCTCTTGCACCTCATCGGCGGCGTGGACCGACCTACCTCGGGCCACGTGCTGCTGAACGGCGCCGACGTGTACGCGCGCTCCGACGAGGAGCTGGCGGTGTTCCGGCGCCGCGAAGTGGGGCTGGTGTACCAGTTCTACAACCTCGTGCCGGTGCTCAACGTGGTGGAGAACATGACGCTGCCCGTAGCCCTGGACGGTCGCGCAGTGAACGCGGGTCATCTGCAGGGTCTCGTGCAGCGGCTGGGGCTCGCTGGCCGCGAGGGGCATCTGCCCAGCCAGCTCTCCGGCGGCCAGCAGCAGCGCGTGGCCATCGGCCGGGCCCTCATGAACGCGCCGGCGGTGGTGCTGGCCGATGAGCCCACGGGCAACCTGGACACCCGCAACAGCTGCGAGATCATGCAGCTTCTGCGCGATTCCAACCGCGAGTTCGGCCAGACCATGATCGTCATCACCCACGACGAGGAGATCGCGCTGGCCGCCGATCGCATCATCGCCGTGGAGGACGGTTGCATCGTGCGCGACGAGAGGATCCGCCGATGAACGCCACGACGAACTTCACCGTAAAGAGCCTGCGCGCCAACAAGGTACGCACGCTGGTGACCATCGCCGGCGTGGCCTTGGCCGCGGCTTTGCTTACGGCGGTGCTCACCACCTATGCATCGCTGAACGACTTCCTCTATCGCAATGAAGCAGCCCTGGCTGGTACGTGGATGGCCTGCGTGGAAGCCGACGACAGCTCAGTGCTCGACGAGAGGATCACCGGCGCCCAAGCCGATCCGCAGGTTTCCGGCACGGCGATCATGCGCGATATCGGCTTCGCCGAGCTGACCGCCGACCAGCAGGATACCCAGGGAACCTACCTGGCCATCCGCTCCATCGAGGGCGACGTGGGCGACATCTGCGGCATCGAGCCCAGCGAGGGGCGCCTGCCCGAGAGCGACCGCGAGATCATGCTCTTCGCCACCTGGAACGATTACGGCGGCGTGAGCCTCGGCGATACGGTCACCTTCAACGTGGGCCAGCGGGTGGCACGGCTCGCCCCGGGCGAGGAGGGCTCCATGTCCGCGGGCACCATGACCGCCTCGTGGGGTGTGCAAGGGGAGGCCCACGAGAGCGAGATCACCGACGGCGCGCCGCTCAACTCCTCCATGGGCGTGCTGGAGGCGGACATCGACGGCGGCATCTTCAACGAGGAGGTCACGAACACCGAGGAGCGCACCTACACCGTCGTGGGCTTCTACGACCGTCCGGGTTACGCCCTTTCTACCGCTGCGGGCATGGTGGGCGTGACCGCCGGGGCCGCTGCGCCCGACGCCTTTACCGACGTGTTCCTCACGCTGAACGACGTGACCAACACCCAGCAGGTGGAAGAGGCCGCAGAGGCGCTGTTCCCCGACGAGCACGTGGTGCTGCACACGGCCATGCTGCGCTACATGGGCGTTTCCAACGACTCCTCCATTTGGACGACGTTCTACGGCCTGGTCGTGGTGCTGGCGGCGGTCATCGTGGTGGCCTGCGTGTCGCTCATCTTCAACGCCTTCAACATCTCGGTAGCCGAGCGCATCAAGCAGTTCGGGCTTCTGTCCTCGGTGGGCGCGTCGCGCCGGCAACTGCGCCGCGCCGTGGTGCTGGAAGGGGCCATCGTGGCCGTCATCGGCATCCCCTGCGGGCTTCTCATCGGTTTGGCCGGGTGCGCCGTCACCTTCGCCGCCTTGGGGCCGGCGCTCGCCCAGCTGGCCGGATCGGTGGAAGTTCCCTTCCGCGTGGCCGTGAACGGCTGGGTGCTGCTGGTGGCCTCGGTGCTCACCTTCGTCACCGTGCTCGTGTCCGTGTGGATTCCGGCGAAGCGGGCGAGTCGCACGAACATTATCGACTCGCTGCGGGCCGCCAGTGGCAGCCGAGTTTCCCGGCGCGGGGCGGCTCGGGCCGCGAAGTGCACGGCGCCCTCCTCGTTGTGGAAGGCGCGCGGGGCGGCCGGCCGTGTGCTCGGTGTCGGCGGCATGCTGGCCCGCATCAACCGCAAGCGCGGCACGGGGAAGGGCCGGGCAGCCTCGGTGTCGCTGGCGCTCGCCATCGTGCTGCTTATGACTGCCGGCTCGCTGAGCGTGTTCCTCGGCACCCTGACCGACGTGGTGACTGGCGGTAGCGAGCTGGCCGGCGAGGTGGGCGTCATGGCCCAACTGGATGTGGAGACGCCGCAGGGCGAAGGGACGGCCGACGGGGACGTGCAAGCCGGCAACGATGGCGCGACGGGTGCCGACAGCGCTGCGACCCAGCCCGCCGCTCCCATGACGCCCGAGGCGGTAGCGGCCGCGAACAACGAGCTGTTCGCCCGCCAGGCCGAGGTGTTCGCCGGCGCCTTCCAAGATCTCTCCCAGGTGGCCGGCGCCGAGCCTGCGGGTTGGAAGATGGGGACGGGGCTGTATGCCATGCTGCCCGAGGCCATGGCAGGGGAGGCCCTCGTCGATCAGGAGAACGGCATGGGCGGCAAGATGGCCGACGGCCGCGTCGGCACCGTGGGGTCGGTAGCCTACCTCGACGACGCCGCCTTCGACGACTACGCGAAGAGCTTGGGGCTTGACCCCGCCGACTTCCGCGATCCGGCTCACCTGCGGGCCATCGCTTTGGCCCAAGGCTACGGCAACAACGGCAGCGTCTACCAGCTGCTCAACGTGCTGCGCGAGCCGGGCACGTTGGAGGCCCTTACGGCGGCGACCTATCACGGCGAGCCGGCGGCGGGCATCGGCGTCGGCGCAACGTCCGGAGAGGGCAATTCCGAGGCCTTCGCCTTCCAACCCTACCTTGAAGGCGATGACGACGGGGTCGAATGGTTCCCTCTCGAGGAGGCGGAGGTGCAGACAGTCTCCGTTGAGGTTGTCGCCCTGGCCGAGGAGGCGCCTGCTATCGCCAGCGCCCGCGGAGAGGGTCTGCAGCTCATCGTGCCCGAGTCTGTGGCGGCTTACCAGAGTTTCGGCAATGACGCCCCCATCTTCTACGGCTACTTCGACTCCGCCGATGGCGACCACGGCGCGCTCGCCGAAGAGCTGGCGACGGCCGGCAGTGCGTACTTCCACGACAAGAGCCCCTACGAGCTGGCGTTCTACTCCTTCAACGACTACATCGAACAGCGCGACTCCAACCAGATGATCGCCACGGTGGTGAACGTGTTCTGCCTGCTGTTCGCGGTGATTCTGGCGCTGATCGCCATGGCCAACGTGTTCAACACGGTGACCAACAGCCTTATCCTGCGCCGCCGCGAGTTCGCCGTCATGAAGTCGGTGGGACTCTCGAACCGGCAGTTCCGCGCCATGGTGGCCGAGGAATGCGTCGCCTGGTGCGTCCGCGGCCTCGTGCCCGGCGTGCTGCTGTCGCTTTTCGTGTCCTTCCTGCTGTGGCAGGTGATCTCCGGATCGATGACGGGGCTGCCCTTCACGCTGCCCTGGAGCTACGTGGCCCTGGCCGCCGCCATGACCGTGGTCGCCGTGGGCGCATCGGTGGCCTACGGCATGCACCGCTGCCGCGCCGACAACGTGGTAGAGGCCCTGCGCGCCGACGCCGTGTAGGAGGTGCTGCGACATCAAGCAAGGCGGGTGAGGGTGCGCTGCGTCCCCCACCCGCCCGAGTAAACTTGGTTTCTGCATCAAGGGGTGTCGAAATGATGCAGATAAGTTGACTACGATGTAGAAAACGTGGCCTAGTCCCCGTTTTCTGCCTTCGCTTTCGCCTTCGGGCTCAGGCCGCCTTTGCGGTAGCCGTAACGGCCCGAAAGCGCGATCATGAACGTGGCGGCTACCAGGCACGTGAGCCCGTCGCCCACGGTGACCGAGAGCCAGATGCCGTCGATGCCGAACAGCATCGGCAGCACGATGACGGCCGCCACCTGGAACACGAGCGTGCGCAGAAACGAGATGAGCGCCGAGACGAGCCCGTTGTTGAGCGCCGTGAAGAATGCCGAGGCGTACATGGCGAATCCCATGAACAGAAAGCACAGGGCGTACAGCTTGTAGGCGCTCACGGTGAGCTCCAGCAGGGCCGCGTCGTAGCTGACGAAGATGGCCGAAAGCGGTGCCGCGAGCCACTGGCCGAGCAGGAACATGACGATGCTCGCCACGCCGATGATCCCGAGGCTCTTCCATAGAAGCGAGCGCATCTCGGTGTGGTTCTGGGCGCCGTACTGGAAGCTCATGAGCGGTGAGGTGCCCACGGAGTAGCCCATGAACACGGCCGAGAAGATCATCACGGTGTACATGATGACGCCGTAGGCCGCCACGCCGTCCTCGCCGATGAAGCGCAGAAGCTGCCAGTTGTATAGGATGCCCACGAGGCTCATGGCGATGTTGGTGACCATTTCCGACGAGCCGTTGGCGCAGGCCTTCCCGATGACGGGCCAGCGCAGATGCGGCCGCACGAAGTACAGGTGCGTCGAGCGCTTGCGGGCGAAGTAGACGAGTGGAATGCCGCCGCCGATGAGCTCGCCGATGTTGGTGGCGAGCGCCGCGCCGGGAAGCCCCCAGCCGAACACGCCGACGAACAGGAAGTCCAGCAAGATGTTCGCCACGCCGGCTGCCACGATGACCAGAAAGCCGTACTTGGGCTTGCCTGCCGTGACGAAGAAGCTCTGGAAGGCGTACTGCAAAATGAAGAACGGCAGCGAGATCATCATCATGCGGCCGTAGAGCGCGGCGTCATGGTGCATCTGGCTTCCCGGCGTGGCGCCGAGCATGGTGGCCGTGGGCTCCATGAAGAACCAGCCGCCAAGGGAAAGCACCGAGCCCACGACGAAGGCGAAGATGATGAGCAACGAGAAATGGCGCCGCGCCCGGGGCCGGTCGCCCTCGCCCAAGGTCTTGGCCACAAGGGCACTGCCCCCGGTGCCGATCATCATGCCCACGGAGGCGAGGATCATCACGGCCGGGAAGATCAGGTTCACAGCCGCCAGCGCTGTCTTGCCCGCGTAGTTCGACACGAAGAACCCATCCACGATGGTGTAGCAGGACGAGAAGATCATCATGGCGATGGTGGGCAGCGTAAATCGTACGAGAGCGCTGGTGGAAAAATGTTTCGACATATCGACTGACATGGGAAGACCTTTCGGGATCGTTCGGGAGGTCGGGGGGGGGTGGTTGCGGGCTGCGCGCCTTGCGCCCTTGGCGGGTGCGCGGGAGACTGGCTTCTCCGGCAGCGGTTGCCGATGCGACACGGCGACGTGCGTCGGGCGGGCGATGCGGGCCGGAGCGCTGCGCCGCTAACGGAAGGTGAGGGCCGTCAGGTTCGCGTCCAAGGCGTCGGCATAGCGGTTGAGGGCGCCGACGAACACCTGCTGCTCGGCGGGGGAGAAGGTCTCCACGGCCCGGCATTCTCCCTCCAGCACGGCGCGGATGCTGCTTTCGCAGAGCGCGCGGCCGCGGTCGGTGAGGTAGGCCCGCATGGTGCGGGGGCTGTCGCCGCGCATGGCCACGAAGCCCTTGGCCACCATGCGCTTGACGGCGGAGTGCACCGTCTGCTTCGACGAGAACCCGCGCTCGCCCAGCTGCTTTTGGGTGAGACCGTCCTCGTCGGAAAGGGCGTAGAGGATGTCGAAGTCGCAGTCGGCGAGCCCCATGCGCGCGGCGGTCTGGCGGTACAGTTCGTCGACGCGCCGGTAGAAGTCGTCGATGGCCCGGATGGTTTCCAGGGTGCGGGCGCTGGCGACGCTTTCGGCCGTGCCCGGCGATGCGGTGGCGGCGCTTTCGGTCGTTGTCGGCGATGCGATGGCGGCGGTGCTCATGGTTCGCGCGAGCCTTTCTGGGAAGTCTTCTTCCCTAAAAACAAAATGGTCTGATTTCGGACTAACGAGTTCGCTAGTATAGTCCGAAATCAGACCAAAGCAAGGTCTTCACAAGGTTTCCAAGGGTTGGGAGCTAGAACTCACGCTTCTCGTAGAGTTTGGCGGCGATGAGGGCGCTGGCCGCATAGACGAGGGCGACAGCGGCCACCATGGCGATGGCGAGGAGGAGGTAGTTGCTGCCCGTGTCGAGCCACTGCGCGAGACTCGCGAGCACGCCGGTGGGCTGGATGCCGGCGTCGAAGAAGCTGATGCCCGCAGCGATGGCGATCACCACGACCACAGGCACGAGGCGGGTGGCTCGGGTCATGCCGAAACGGAAGATGAGCGGCAGCGTGACGGCCATGCCCAGCGTGATGACGCCCACGGCTCCCACGACGCTTCCGACGAGGGCGGCCGGCGGATTATCGGCCGGCGTCAGCCCTTCGGGCAGTATGCCGGCCGGCATACAGGAGATGACGCCCAGCAGCAGAAACGACAGCGCCAGGGAGAAAGCGATGGTGGCTGCGGCGATGAGCCCGAGGCTCGCGTAGCGGCCGAACACCACTTGGCGGCGAGTGAGGGGCAACGTCAGCCGAAAGCGCTCCCAGCCGTTGAGCTCGTCGGTGGCGGCCAGCGAGAACAGCAGCATGAACGGCGGCATGGCGGCGATGGCGGCAGCGCCTCCCACCAGGGTTCCCATGGCGTATCCCATGAACAGGGCGATGACGACGCAGATGCCCACCAGCTGCAGAAGCGCGCTGCGCAGGACGGCGAAGTCGGAAACGATCATGGCTTTCATCGGGATTCCCCTTTCAGAATGAGGGTCATGTAGTCTTCAATGGTGGCCTTATCGACGGAGATATCGGGGAAGGCGCGGGCGAAGGCGAAGCGGTCGGGGGCAAGCACGTCGCAGCCGTAATCGTGACGCAGGATGCGGGCGTCGCCGGGGGCGAAGAAGCCGGCGTCCAGGACGGCCGTCACGTCGGCGGCGCGGCAGCGAGCCACGCCGGCCTCGTCGGTGATGGCGTCCTTGGGGGCCGCAAAAACGATGCGGCCGGCGTCCACGCAGACGACCTCGTCGGCAATTTTCTCCAGGTCGGAGGTTATGTGGGTGGACATGAGAATGCCGCGATCGCCTTCGGCCATGAAGTCGCGCAAAAGGTCGAGCACCTCGTCGCGGGCGATGGGATCCAGTCCGGCCGTGGCCTCGTCCAGCACGAGCAGCTCCGGGTTGTGCGAGAGCGCGAAGGCCAGCGTCAGCTTCATGCCCATGCCGCGCGAGAGCTCGCCCACCTTCTTTTTCGGGGCCAGGTTGAAGCGGTCGCACAGCGCGGCGAACTGGACGGCGTCCCATTCGCGGTAGGCTGCCCGCCCGATAGCGCCCACATCGCCCACGCGGCAGGTGTCGGGGAAGGCGCAGGTGTCCAGCACGACGCCGATGCGCGATTTGATGGTGTCCAGCTCGGGGCTGCCGCAGGCGATGGGCTGGCCGAACAGGCGCACGGCACCCTCGTCGGCGGCGATGATCCCCAAGGCCGCCTTGATGGTGGTGGTCTTGCCAGCGCCGTTCGATCCGATGAAGCCGACGACGCAGTCCGGTTCCACGGCCAGGCTCACGCCGGAAAGCTCGAAGTCATCGTAGTGCTTGCCCAGGTTGTCTATTTCCATGAGGTAAGTCATGTCCGCTCCTCGTTCAGTTTTCTTCCAGCAGCACATCCAGCATGGCGTGCAGATCGGCGGCTTCTATGCCGGCGTTTTCCGCTTCGGCCACGGCGCGGGCGAGGTGTCCCTCCACCTGGCGCAGCCGCTCCTCGCGCAGAAGCTCCAGGTTGCCTCCGGCGACGAAGGAACCCTTGCCCTGCACGGTGTCGATGAAGCCGGCTTCTTCCAGTTCCGCGTAGGCCCGCTTGGTGGTGATGACGCTGATGCGCAAATCGTTCGCCAGGGCGCGGATGGAGGGAAGGGGGTCGCCCTCGTTCACGTCGCCGGCCATGATGGCCGCCTTGATCTGACGCGTGATCTGCTCATAGATGGGCTCGTTGCTTCCGTTTGAAATGATGATGTCCAAGGTGCCTCTTTCGCAGACGGCATATCGCGAGCCCCGGCAGCGGTCGTCTTCGCGACGAGCGCCCAAGGTGCGGCGATGTGCCGTCCTGGTTTCGGCCCTTGCCGCCCCAGCGTCCCGGGCGCGGCAAGGGCGTGAATAGTGTATATACCCTACATGCACAGTATATACACACCTATACACAGCCGTCAAGGCCGCCGGAAAAGATTTCCGTCGGTTGCGGTACAGATTTTTGAGTTGTTAGACATGAGAAGAGAGATGCAGAGCGCGACAGGAAGTTTAGTGTTTGGTTAGAATAATTGCGAACTGGTGTTTTACGACGAAGTGATTTTACGGCACGATGAATCCTGACAGTGTTTTGCAGGCGCATGCCTAACAACTCGAAAATCTTGTCTTCGTGCGCGAGCTTTCTTGTCTGAATGGGGGAATTGCAGGCTCGGGGTCGGCTCGGATCTGTCGGGAGATGGAAAGTGCGCTGCCTCGTCGCAACGGTTCGTTGAATCACTTCGAACCCTGCGCATTGCCGCACGCTTTCAACTTGACAAAGCGGTGCGTCCCCGCCAAAATGGGGCTACTGTTCCGCCGGGGCCTTTGGCAAGCGCCGGCACGAGAGAGGATTCGGTGCATGAAGAACTAACGATGCCCTTTCGGGCGCCCCCTATCGGTATGACTCTACGGCCATGCTCGCGGGTGCCGCATCGTTAGCTCTGTTTTCCCCTGCGCACCGGCGCATGGCCTCCTTGCAAGGAGGTTCCCATGCAGTTATCGATTCAGCATCTTACCTACACCTATCCTTCGTGCGCCGATCCCGTGCTGCGCGACGTGTCGGCCACGCTGCCCTGCGGTTGGACGGGGCTTGTGGGCGACAACGGCTGCGGCAAGTCGACCCTCGCCCGTGTCGCCTGCGGGCGGCTTGCCCCCGATAGCGGTGCGGTGGCGCCGCGCCTGTTCAGCATCTACTGCGAGCAGGATGCGACCGCCGCGCCCGATTCCCTGCACGACTTCGCCGTCGCCTACGACCGCGATGCGGTGGCCCTGCGGCGCGATTTGGGAGTGGAAGAGGATTGGCCGTGGCGTTACGAAACCTTGTCCAGCGGCCAGCAGAAGCGCCTGCAGGTTGCCTGCGCGCTCTGGCAGCGTCCCGACGTGCTCGTTATGGACGAGCCCACCAATCACGTCGATGTCCCCACCCGCGAGGCCGTTACGGCAGCTCTTGCGCGCTTCAAGGGCGTGGGCCTGCTGATCTCCCATGACCGCGCCCTGCTGGATGCGCTGTGTTCCCAGTGCTTGTTCATGGCGGCCGGTCAGGTGACGGTGCGGCCCGGCGGCTACAGCCAGGGACGCGGTCAGGGGGAGCTCGAGCGGAAAACGGCCCTTCGCCAGCGCGAACAGGCGAAGCGCGAGAAAAAGCGTCTCGCAGGCGAGGCCCAGCGCCGTCGGGAGGAGGCCTCGCGCGCGGCCGGCATGCGCAGCTGCCGCAATCTCGACCCGAAGGATCATAGCGGGAAAGAGCGCGTCAAGCTGGCCGTCTACACGGGAAAGGATGGCGTGGCCGGCAAGCTCAGCTCTCGTATGGAGAGCCGCCTCTCTCGTGCCGAGGAGACGCTGGCGCAGGTGAAGGTGGAAAAGCGCTACGACGGCGATTTGTGGATGCGCGCCGAGCCGAGTGCGCGCAAGGTTCTTTACCGTCAGCCGGAAATGACGCTGGCTCTGGGGGAGCGTCAGCTTCTTGTGCCTCCGCTTTCCATCGGGAACACCGATCACATCGCCCTGACCGGCCCCAACGGTGCCGGGAAGACCACGTTGGTGAGTGAGGTGGCACGGCGGATCGACCCGACCGCGCGGGTGCTCGTCATCCCGCAGGAGCCCACCGCCGAGCAGTACCGCGATGCGCTTTCTCGATTGGCCTCCCTCGATTCGCGCAGTCGGGGGCGGGTGCTGGCGGTGGCCGCGGCGCTCAATTCCGATCCCGATCGCTTGGTGGAAGGCGAGCGAACGAGCCCGGGCGAGATGCGCAAGCTCATGCTCGGCCTCGGGATACTCGATGAACCGGAGCTCATCATCATGGACGAACCTTCCAACTACCTGGATCTCCATTCCGTCGAGGCCTTGGAGCGCCTTCTGGCCGCCTTTCCCGGCGCCTTGCTGCTCGTGTCCCACGACGCCGCCCTGCTTGAGGCGACGACGTCGGTGTGCTGGGAGATTTCCGAATCGTCTCCGGAGACGTCGGTCCTGACAGTGGGCTGGCGGTAGGATGCGAGAGCCGCAGGAAGCCGCTTTGCCTTGCCGACTTTGCGCCGCCTTCCCGTTGACGGAGCGGGGTGTTTTCGCCATACTGAGCAGTGGGTTTGGGGACGATGATTTGTGGAAGGAATCACCATGACCGCAACGATTCGGCCCTCTTTGATCTTTGACATGGATATTGAGGAGCGACGCGGCTAGCCCTTAGAGGCGGCCGTATTTCGTTGTGCCAATTAACCCACAGAGGGAGGATATCCATGGACAACATTCTGGGACTTTTCGAGAAGCTTGAGAGCCAGTCGCTGGCCGTGCAGCCGAGCCGGTGCGTGGTGGTGCGCAATCGCAACGCTTCCTGCCGTCGCTGCGCCGAGGCGTGTCCTACGGGTGCCATTCTCGTGGAAGGCAACGACTTGGCCGTGGCCCCCGAGCGCTGCGTCGGTTGCGGCACCTGCGCTACCGTGTGTCCGACGGCGGCGCTGGAGTCGAAGAAGCCCGACGACAAGGAGCTTCTGCGCGCGGCTGTGGCGGCCATGCAGGCCAACGACGGCGCGGCGGTCATCATGGATGCTGCTATGCAAGCGGCGGCCGAGGGCAAGTACGACCCGGCGAAGGTGGTCGTGGTGAAGAGCCTGGGTCGGGTGGACGAGAGCCTCATCGCTGTGCTTGCCGCGGGCGGCGCGACGTCTGTCGCGCTGGTGGCCGGGCCTGTGGAAGGGTCGGTCGCGGATGCCGGCGCCGACGGAGAAGCGACGGCGGGGAGCGGTGCCGAGGCCGCCGAGGCTGCCGACGCTGCGGACGCGGTGCCCGATCGCGTGGCCGATCTTGTGCGCGACACCGCCGTGCTGCTGTTGGAAACCTGGGGGAGCGACGTGTCGGTGAAGCTCACGAGCAAGTTGCCTCGTTCTGTGCGCCGCTCGGAGCCGGCGGAGTTCGACACGGGCCGCCGCGGGTTCTTCTCATCCATGCGCGACGAGGCCCGGGCCGCGGCCGCCATCACTGCCGAGCACGTGGTGCGCGAGAAGCTGGGCGCCGAAGAGCCGGAAGAGCCCAAGTTCGCGAAAGTGGCCGAGGACGGCACGCTCCCCCACTTTTTGCCGGAGCGCCGCGGGTGGCTGCTTCTGGCCCTCAGCAACCTGGGCGAGCCTGAAGACGTTATGATCGACACGCGCTTGTTCGGCCACGTCATCATCGACGGCGAGAAGTGCACCTCCTGCCAGATGTGCGCCACGTTCTGCCCCACCGAGGCCATCCGCAAGTTCGGCGACGCCGCCACCGCCGCCGAGACCGGCAAGCCCTTCGGCATTGACCACTACACGGGCCGCTGCGTGCAGTGTCATTGCTGCGAGGATATCTGCCCCACGGGCGCGCTTACACTTTCGACCGACGTGTTCGCCACGGACGTGACCAAGCGCGGCCGCTCGGAGCGCATTCCCATGAAGCCCCGCAAGCGCAAGGTGAACGACCCGAAGTCCATCGTGAACGCCATGAGCGACCTCCTCGGCGTCCCCAACGTCTACGAGCGGTAGGGAAGGGGCCTGCGAAAATATTGAACGCAATTCCAAATTGTCACAGGTTGTTATAGGTACTGCGAACATCTCCTCCGGCCTTCCATGGATTCGAAGAGGAGAGGGGTGAGGCTGGCATCGACGCGAGTCCTCTGGTGACAAAAACCGGGTCTCTCGTGCACGTTTTTCGACTTATACAGGCATTCGGGGGCGCGGAGCATGCTGGCATGGAGGGAAAGGCGTTCTGCAGCTATCGCCTGACCAGGGGAAATGCGGCAAGGAATGGGCGGCTGCGTTCGGGGCTCTGGTTTTCCCGATTGGAAATGTCTGTATAAGTCCAAAAACCTGCACGAGAAGGTCCTTTTCTGTCACGGAGCCGCGTTTGGGAAAGAGGAAGCTGAAGAGTGCGAGGAGGTCGGAATTGAAATAAGGCGATCGAAGATCAGCCCTTATTTCAAAAACTCTGGACTTACTGAAATAAGGGCCTCAAAAATGGAAATCACCCCGACGTTCGCGGCTGCGTCTTTGCCGCCACCAGCTATCTCGCCATCCTGCGCGAAGAAATCGCAAAGACATGGTGAAAGCCCCACAAGGGGAACAGCGCTTTGTGCGTTGCATTCTCGGAAAAGTGTATGCGCATTGCGTTTTTTGCCTTATGCGGTCTTTTGCCTAAGCGGGATTTCCTCATGAACGGCGCGATCCGCGGATAGCCCGGGGAGGGAAAGGGGCTTCTGCGGATCGCGCGTAACGGGAATGGCGCTGGGGGAAGGATGAGCGCTATGCGAGGGTTGCGGCATTCTGGCCGGCGAAGCGGCCCAGGCTGAGGGCGATGCCGTGGCTGATGCCCGGGGCGGTCATCGGATACTCGGCTCCGAATCGGCCGCCTTGGTTGTTGCCAGCGACGTAAAGGCCGGCGACGGGAGTGCCTTCGGCGTCCAGAGCGCGGCAATAGTCGTCGCAGGCAATGCCGCCCATGAGCACGAGCATGTTGCCGGGATGTCCCTCGTACACGTAATAGGGAGGTTCGATGGCGGTCATCTTGGTGATGTCCTTGCCGAAGTCTTCGTCAACGCCCTTGGCGACCAGCTCGTTGTAACGGTCGATGGTGGCCTTCAGGGCCTCGGGGTCGCACCCTACGATGGCAGCAGCCTCTTCGACGGTGGCGGAAGGCTCTGGTTTCACGGCATCGGGGCCGGGTTGCAGCACCTTGGGGCCTTGGGCGTCACCGGTCACGCAGTAGGCGACTTCGCCCGGGCAGCGCATGATGACGTTGCTCAGCGATTGAGCGCCCAAATCCTCGTTGATGAAGCGCGTGCCGTCGCGACGGACGAGCAGCAAATCTGCTACGTCGGAGAGGTGGCTCATAGGCGCCATAGGAGTCTTCTCCATGGCGGCGCCAGCCCAAAGGGCCATCTGATGTCCCTCGCCGATATTGCATATGTCGCCGTTAGCGTCCATGCAGTTGTAGGTGCAGTTCAGGTTGGCCGCTTGGGGTGCGTAGTACTCCACCATTTCCTGGTTATTGCCGAAGTCTCCGCAAGAGAGTACCACGGCCTTGGCGTTCACTCGGATGTAGTCCCCGTCGACATTCTGCGCGATGACGGCAACTACCCGATCGCCGTCCTTCACGAGCTGGCGTCCCCAAGTGGCGTACAGAAATTCGCCGCCTTGGGACTCGATGTGCTCCTGGAAGCTCTTCATGGGGTAGTAGAAGCCTGCGTCGTCGGGGAAGGATGTGTCGAAATTGACGCTCATGGCCGTAGGATAGGCGGGATAGCGACCCTCTAGGTTGGCTGTGGCTTTGGGCATAAGGTACACATTGCCGCTCAGTCCGCCTTCTGGCACCATGGCGCCTGGCTCGAGAACCTCCACGTTCTGACAAAGCTCGAGAAACCATTCGACGTCGGCGCCGGAGTGATCGACCCAGTGCTTGAGAAAGCTCTGATTTGCCATCTGCAGGGTGTCCTGCATGTAGCGATTGATGAGTGCGGCGGTGTCGAAAGTGGGGTAGCCGGCCTGCTGCTGATAAATGCTGTTGACCGCACCTAGTTGCGAACCCATCGTTCCTCGGCAGTTGAAACGCTCCGATTTCTCGATGATAACGACTTTAGCGCCCTCGTCGGTGGCGGCTCTCGCGGCGGCCATGCCCGCAATACCGCAGCCGACGATTACCACATCTGCATCTTTGGTTGTCGTGATATCGGCATCGGCAATCGGTTCGGGAGCATTGAGAAAGCTGGGGTTTGAAGAAGTTGATGCCAGGTCGGATGCAGGTGCTTTTTCAGCGGCGGCTTGGCTTGCGGTGCTGGGTGCGCAGCCCGCGAGGCCAAGTGCGGCTATGGTGCTACCAGCAAGCGCGCTTCCTAGAAACGCACGACGCGATAATCCTTTGTTCTTCATGGGAACCTCCCTGATTCGTTGCGCTCTCCTCCGTTGGAGCGGTGTGCTTCGCATGATAGGAGCCGCACGTCCAGACGCTGTCATCCTTTGGGAGTGAAAATGACCCTGAAAACCTATCGATCATTTGTCACCCAAAAAGAAGTAATGGGCGCTCAGAGGCCCTTTTGCTGGAAAGACTCGGGTATACTGGCGCTACTGGACAAGGTGACGCGCGACAATGGAGGTGAGTGGTGAAGACGCAGGGAAGAGCCGCTGCGAGCACGCTATTCGTTATCGGGCTGGGGATGCTGTGGGCCGCAGGGTTCGCGCCGTCGCTCGCCACAGTTGTGGGGGAGGGGATCTCGTCGCTCGTCGTCCCGATTCTTTCTGGTGCGACGGTGGCGGCGTTGGGGGTCGCGCAATGTTGTGGAGCTGCGCTCGAGCGAGGCCCAAAGCTCGCGCTCGCGGCGGCGGTCGCTCTTGCCGGGTGCGCCGCAGTTGGCTTCTGGCCGGCCGCGTCAGGTGGCCTCGTCTATGCGCGGCCGATTCTGAACGGCCTGCTGTTCTTCTGCTGGCTGGTTGCGTTCTTGCGCTTTCGGGACGGCATCGCCGACTGCGCGGTTCCGCTCGGGCTCCTCCTCGGAAGCGCGCTCGCACTTGTCTTCGCGGGCCCGCTCTCCGCCGGGGCGCCGACGCGCATGGCCTTCCTCGGTGCATCATGCGCGGTCTTTCTCGTTCTGTGGTTCGCGTGCGCCGACGAGGGAGACGGGAAAGGGGCGTCTGTTTCGAATGCGAGGGCCGCGCAGCGTCGTCTGTCCGTCCGCTCGGTGCTGCTACGCTACGCGGTTTTGGCTGCCGGATCCGTGGCTCTGGCATTTGTCTTCGGCGTGATGACCGACTTGCATGGATGGATGGCCAGCGAGCAAGCTGCCTGCACGATCCAGGTTGCCAATGGCATTGCTGCCGCATTCATGGCTGTCGTGTTCGCCTTGCATCGCCGTCCTTTCCGCGTTGATGCGGCATTGACGATGGCCCTGCCCCTGTTCGCGCTGGCGCTTCTCTCGGGGCCGGCGGAAGCGGGTGATGTGTCGTTCTCGCGTCTCGCCATTATGGTGGGCTATCTTTTGTTTTTCATAACCTCGTGGATACTCGTCAGACGCGATGCTCCGCCGTTTCGCACCTACTCGATACCTGTGCTCGCCTGGACGGTGGGAACGCTGCTCGCCTTCTCGCAGATCGGGCGCTTGGTCGCCGGCGCGGCAATTGGGTCGGGCGTCCTAACCTCGGAAGCGCTCTCTGCCATCTCGCTCGGGTTGTTTTGGGTGCTTGCGCTTATCGCGATCGCCGCATATTGGCTGGCCCGCAGCCGGGCCGTTGAGCGCGATCTTGCGATGCTGGAAGCGCAGGAGGGCGCTGACAGAGGGAAAGACGGAGGTGCTTCTCGCGACGATGAAAGTGGTGCGAGCGACGAGGAAGGCTCTGCGCTGGACGAGCTCGGCGAGGACAAAGGCGCGATACGGCATGCGGAGGGGCGGCCGCGGGGCGAGTCTTTCGCGGAGGCGGAGGCGTCTCGCAAGCCGGACGTTGTCTTCATTGACACCGTGTCCCATCGGGCAAAACGCTTGGCGCAGCAGATCGGGCTTTCGGCCCGTGAACTCGAAGTGCTTGAGGAATTCGCTCGGGGCCGGTCGGCGGCATCTATTGCTGAAAAACTGTTCATTTCCACCAATACGGTGAAGACACACTTGCGCCGGATTTACGAGAAGGCCGGCATCCACTCCCGCCGCGAGCTTCTTGACATGATGGAGGAGGCCTAGTTTCATTCTTTTCGGGCGACGCGGCATGCCGCCCCTCACGAAGTTCACCTTTTTTGCATGACAGCGCAAAAAGGCATCGTTCCTAGAATGCGCCATGAGAGCTCCTCAAGAGGAGCTACGTGCTAGGAGAAAGGTGAACCGAGATGGAAAACGGATTATCGAGACGTGCCTTCTTAGGAGGAGCTGCCTTTGCAGGCATTGCCGGCATGGGTGCGCTGTCCGCCTGCGCGCCTCAGCGTCGTGGAGGAGAATCTCTTTCGCAAACCAGCGGGGGCGAGGCGGGCATCGCGGGGGCCAGCTGGCGAGATGCTCCGGCCAAGATAGGCGACGACGAGATCGCGGAAACGCGAGACTGCGAAGTCCTCGTGATCGGTCTAGGACATGCGGGATGCTGCGCCATGAAGGCAGCCGTTGAAGCCGGCGCCAAAGTATGCGCCATGCAAGAGACCTCGGAAGACGCTCTTCTATTCAAAGGCCATTCTTACGGGCATATTAATTCCGAGTTCCTCAAAAGTCGCGGCGTTCCCGAGGTGGACGTGACGGAGTTTTTCAATGATTGGCAGGTTCGTTCGAACAACCGCTCGAATCCTGGTCTCATCATGCGCTACATTACGCACGTGGGAGAAACATTCGACTGGCTTATCGAGGGGTTGACCGACGAGGAGAAGCAAAGCATCTACATTTGCTATCTCATGGAAGGCATTCCTTTCAAAAGAGAGTTTTCGGGCGTGAAAACATGGATCGGAACGGCTCGTTTGACCACCGAGCTAGTGGAGAAAATGTACCGCGGCATTATCGACGAGGCCGTAGCGGGCGGCGCCGAAGTGCTGTGGGAGACGAAGGGGTGCCAGCTCGTAGCAGATGAGGCTGGGAAGGTAGTTGGCGCTATCGGACTTGGCCCCGACGGCTACGTGAAGGTGAACGCCTCGAAGGGGGTTATACTCACGACAGGCGGCTTTGGCTCTAATGAGGAAATGAGAGAAGATCTGCTGTACGAGATCAAAGAAAGTATGGGAGAGCAAGACCAGATTAGCTGCAATTTGGATTGCGATGGATCGGGTATTCAGATGGGCTATTGGGCCGGTGGACGATTGGATCCCTGTATGGGCACGATGGATGGAGCCTACTGGTATCCAACGGATAGCCCTATTGATCCCATAGGGGCCACCTCCTCCTTGTGGATGAACGCTGACGGCAAACGGTACTGCAACGAGGGCTTCGGCTCTACGGAGCTGCAAGCGATGCCGGGCGCGAAACAGCCCGACGGCGTTACTTGCTCCGTGTTTGATAGCAACGTGGAAGAGCTCATCAAAGCTCAGGCTTTCGGCCATATGAGCTACGACTACGCCGAAAAAGGATTCGACGGGCTGCATGAGACGATGGAAAAGGCCTATGCGGGTGGCGAGCAGGGATCCGCTGATGGCGATGAGGCGGAGAATACGGCTGGTGCGGACAAGGCTCTTATGAGTCCTCCGACGTTGTATGCGGCAGATGATTACGAGACCCTTGGAAAGTACCTGGGGTACGCGGGTCAGTCGCTTGAGAATTTTGTTGCAACCATCGAGCGTTACAACGAGCTGTGCGAAAAAGGTTTCGATGAAGATTTTGGAAAAGACCCGAGTCTTTTGTTCCCCATTAAGACCCCGCCATTTTATGGCTTTGCCGGCACGAAGGCCCTGGGGGTGCTCATGGTGACCGTCGGGGGTCTGCTCGTGGATGAAAACGGCGCCGTACTTGGTAAAGACTACCGGCCGATCCCGGGACTGTTTGCCGCAGGCAATGCGTCAGGAGGCCGGTTTGGCTGGCAGTACTCCACATCAATCGGTGGTGAAAGCCTCACGACGGCCAATACCTTGGGGCGCTTGACGGCCGAGTACGTGGCGTCTCTGTAGGGTTTCAATCTTCCAGCTGGATGAACTAGAGGAGCCCCGTGACCGTCATCGACTGCGGGGCTCGGAGAGTCGCCCCCTATGCTAGGGGACTCTCTTTTGTGGGCGAGTGCCCCTCTTGATCCTCGCCGAGAATAAGATCGAGCAGTTCCTGCCGTGAGTGAATGTTCATTTTCCGGTAGATATTGAGCCGGTGCGAATTCAACGTGCCCTTTGAGATGAACAGCTTCTCGCTGATGTAGTTCGCGTCGCGCCCGTATGCGAGAAGGCACGCCACCTCCTTCTGGCGGGGCGACAGCTCGAAAAGATCAAACACCTCGTCGCAGCGGTCTTTGAAGGTGGCCTGGGGATCGACGGGGTTCTTAAGCAAGTCGAGTATGTTGCAGTGGGAGAAGAGCAGATTGGAAAGCGTGGTGAGCGCGATGGCGATAATGGCCGACAGCGTCACAGTTTGCGATTGGTCCTCTAAAATCCCGGGCAGGAAGGTGAACGCCACCAAGCTCCCGATGACGCCGGCGCCCGCTATGACGGAGCGGCCGAAGCCGAATACCTGGATGGGGGAGAAATGAAAGCGGTGGCACAGATCGCTCAAGATGATCCAGACAAGCAGTTCGAAGCAGGTGTAGCCCGATTTGACAAAAGCGGCGGGAACGAGACTCGACGTTCCGAACACGGGCAGAAGCAGCACTCCGACGAGCATGGCTATCAGCGCCGGCCGGAAGAGCGGCTCGATTTCGAACGTGCTGCTCCTCTTCGCGATAACGAGAAACACGGCGATGATGAACGTGGTCACTATGGCGATGGCAGTGCAGTATCCGTCCGACAGCTCTCCCTGCATGGTGCTGGGCTGAATATCTCGCGTCAATCCGGCGATAAAGCCCAGAAGCGTGATGCCCGCCAGAAACTTCGCAAAGGCGATGCCCTCTTTCGCGAGAATCGGCTTGGCAAAGTCGCTTTCTTGGTGGGGATGGCGGGAATTCGCGAAGAGCCATCCCGACAAAAGCGGCATTGCCACGGCGAAGAGGTACTGGAAAAGGGGGGAGGTGACCGAGATCAGCGCGTAAAGCGCCACGCCAAGAAAGAAGGCAATGCACGATTCCAGAACGGTTCGGTTCAGCGAGAGCTCCGAAAAGGAGATGCCCCAAGAGAGCAGGAGAAGCCCCGATCCGAATCCGGTAAGAACCGATGACGCCGCAAGGAAGAGGAGAGGGTGCGCTCCTTGGGATACGAAAAGAATGAGGGCGCTCCCCACGGCGGCCGCGCACGGTCCCACGAATTGGCCCACGGACGAGTGCAGCAGCGCCCAAGTGCGCTTGGGACACAACGCGCTTATGGTCAAAGTCGCACAGAGGGTCAAGATGGATCCGATGTAGAGGCTGTTCAGAAAAGACGGCTGCGGAGAGGCCGAGGTGTTGAAGAGGGCGATGCAGAAGAAGCAGACATAGGCCCAAGCTCGGTTGCAGGCAAAACCGAGCACTCGCGCGAGGGATTTGTCGTCGATTCTGATGTCGTTAAAAGCAATATTCACGATGCCCCTCGTCTCATTCCCTCTTCACGTGACCCATACAGCCTACAACGACGGGTTCGATCTGTGAATCATAAGCGCCTTATGATTCGATTTTCGGAATTGTGCGTTCCGTATCGATGGCCAAAAACACCTGTGGGCCCCACGCTTTTGGGCGAGCGTTGAATCGGAAGTGGAGAAACCGACAACGCGGCTCTTTCAGCAATCTCGAAGAGAGAGGAGAGGCCCATGGGCAAGAAGACGTCCATGACAAGACGCGCGTTCACCAAGCTCGCCGCTGCAACGGCGATTGCCGCCACGGTGAGCTTAGAGGGTGCGCAAGCGCTCGGGGCGACGGCGGGCGAGAAGACTGCCGTGCCGGAGGTCAAGCGGATACGCACGGCGTGTCGAGGCTGCGGCAAGATGGAATGCGGCGTATGGGTGACGGTGGAGAACGGTCGCGCGGTGAAAATCGAGGGTGATGAGTCGGCGTTCCAATCGCGAGGGAACTGCTGCACGAAGTCGCAGGCCTCGCTTGAGGCCGCTTACCATCCCGATCGCTTGCGCTACCCGATGAAGCGCACCAATCCGAAGACCGATGACGATCCAGGCTGGATGCGCATCACGTGGGACGAGGCGTTCAAGACGACGGTGGCGAAGGCGCAGGAGGTTCAGGAGCGCTATGGCGGATGCTCCATTGCGGGCATCACGGGCACCTCGCGCGTGTGGCCCATGGCAGGCACGGCAGGGTGGATTCGCATGTGGGGCTCGCCGAACGGCATTCAGGCTTGGCAGATTTGCAAGGGGCCTCGCCACTTCACGGGCAATCTCGTTTCCCAATTCGCGCACTCCTGGGTGGCGACGGTCGACCGGCCGCGGGTTTACACCGCGTGGGGCGGCTCCACTGAAATCTCGAACTACGACGACTCGTGCCGAACGAGCGTCGAGGCCTCCAACCAGGCGGATGTGCGGATCATCGTCGATCCCCGTGTGACCAATCTCGGCAAGGAGTCCGATTACCATTTGGCCCTGCGGCCCGGTACCGATGCCGCCATGGCCATGGGATGGGCGTATATCGTTGTCGACCATCAGCTTTACGACGACCTCTATGTCAAGAAATGGACCAACGCGCCGTTTCTGGTCGTCGAGGACATGGAGCCGTCCGGCTACGACACGGTTTCGACCAACGGCGACCCCTTCACGCTGAAGACGCGCCTGCTCAAAGCGAGCGATTTGGACGAGAACGGCAATCCCCACCATTACATGGTATGGGACGCCCTCGCGGATCGACTCACCTATTTCGATAGCGAAACAGGCCAATGGGAAGGCGAAAAGTGGGCGAAGCCGACGGAAGGGTTCACGCCCAATCAGAAAGTAGTCGAAGGGATTTCCCAAGGTTGGTGTCCGAATCCGACGCCCTTCGATCCCGAAATCGACCCGGCGCTCTACGGGGAGTTCGAGGTTACGCTCAAGGACGGCTCGGTTCATAGCGCGCGCCCTGTTTGGGAATATTACGTCGAGTCGCTGGAAGATTACACGCCCGAGAAGACTGCCGAGATCACCGGCGTCGATGCGGAGCTCATCGAAGAGGCCTGCCTGGCATGGGCCACGCGCATCGATCCGACCACGGGATACGGCAATGGGGGAATTCGTTACATGCTGGCCGTCGAGCACAGCGGCCATGCGGTCCAGACGTGCCGCACCCTGGACATGCTCGCGCAACTGACGGGGAACATGGATACTCCGGCAGGACATCGCGGCGCGACGCGCGCGCCCGTTGAGGGCGGCCATGCGGGCTTCGGCTCCAATGCGCCCGGGTGCCCGCCTATGCCGGAGGAGAACCAGCTGAAGCGATTGGGAACCGATCGGTTCCCGTTGCTGCGCTGGTGGCGCTCGTGGGCCGATGCCAACAGTGTGTGGGAGGCCATGACGACGGGCGAGCCCTACCCGGTAGTCATGGCGATGAACTCCTCGGGTGATTTCATGTGTCAGGGCAATACCGCCTACAACTGGGAGGCACTGAGCAAGCTCGATTTCATCTTCGAGGCGAATTTGTGGCAGCCGCCCTCGGCTGGCATGGCGGACATTCTCGTTCCCGCGCAGCATTGGCTCGAGATACCCGGCTGCCCCCGAGCGTCCCAGGGCTCGACGGGAGCCATGGGCGCCAACGTCAACTGCATCGAGCCTATCGGCGAGTCCATGTTCGATCCGATGATACTGGTGAACTTCCATAAATACGCCGGTGTCCCCTATTGGCCGCAAAAGCCGGATTGTTCCTATCCCACAGAGAAGGACCTGCTCGACGACGGCGTTAAATTCTTCCGCGATTCGTGGGATGAGTATGTCGAGGAATTCCAGAACAACGGTTGGTGGGATGTGAAGACCGTAGAGCCCGAGCTGTGGGGAACCTATAGGCGCTATGAGACAGGCGCGCTGCGCTCGCGAAACTCCGGCGGTATTTTGGGCACCAAGGGCGATTTCAAACCCGGGTTCTACACTCCCACCATGAAAGTGGAGATTTGGTCAACGCTTATGGAGTCCTATCATCCCGGTGAGGGCTGGGAGCTTCCGTCTTACGCCGAGCCGCCCCATTCTCCCCTTTCCGATCCTGAAATGGCCCAGGAATACCCGCTCATCATCACGACGGGACGCCGCATTCCCGTGTACTTCCACTCGGAGCACCGCCAGCTGCCGTGGTGCCGCGAGCAGTGGCCCGTGCCCCGGGTGGAGATTCATCCCAAGACAGCTGCGGAATACGGTATCGAGCAGGGGGATTGGGTCTGGATTGAGACGCCCTTCGGAAAGATACGCCAGGTTGCGGATTTGTACATGGGCATCGATCCGGGAACGATCAACTGCGAGCATCAGTGGTGGTTCCCCGAGCTGAAGCAGGCGAGCAAGGGGCACGAGTTGTGCGCGGTCAACCATTTGGTCGACAGGAATGCCCAAGACCCCCATTGCGGCACGGGCAATGTGCGCGCCTATCTTGGGAAGATATACAAAGCGACTCCTGAGAACTCTCCTTTTGGCAATCCGGTTCCCTGCGGCAACGACGGCACCGAGATCATCACCTCTGCCGACGATCCGAGGCTCAAGGAGTGGGCGAGCGCGATTGATGCGATTGGCAGCGACACGGCAAAATGGGAGGAGTACGCAAGATGACGCAATATGCAATTGTCACCGACTTGAACAGGTGCGTGGGCTGCCTCGCCTGTGCGGTCGCGTGCAAGGTGGCGAACAATGTTCCCATCGGCAGCTTTTGGAACAAGGTGCTGAGAATCGGTCCCAACCCGTCAACAGAGGGTTCCGATTTTCCCAATGTGGATATGTATTTCCTGCCGATCCAATGCCAGCACTGCGAGAACCCGGCCTGCGTGGCGGTGTGCCCCACGGGCGCCTCGCACAAGCTTGAGGACGGCACCGTGCAGGTGGACAAGGAGAAGTGCATCGGCTGCCAGTTCTGCGCTATGAGCTGCCCCTACGGCGTGCGCTACCTCAACGAGGAGGAGCGCGTCGTGGAGAAGTGCACGCTCTGCGAGCAGAAGATCGCCCAGGGCGAGCTTCCCCAGTGCGTCGCCCAGTGCGGCGGGCGCGCCCGCTTCTTTGGCGATTTGGACGAGGGCCTCGATTCCTTTGAGGCCCCGGAAATTGCCTCGGGAAATGAAGAGCGATCGTACGAAGGGCTGCAGACGGTGCGCGCAACGCTGGGAGAGAGCATAGAGAAAGGCTATATGCGAAGCTACGAGTCATCTGATGTCTACCATTTGCCAGATGTGGGCAATCGCCCCTCGCTTCTCTACATCCTCCGAGACGCAACCTGGCAGGGGGAGGAGTAACTATGGAACTGCAATGGCCCTTGATACTGTTCACCACCTTCGTGGCGTGGTCGGCCGGGCTCTTCGGGGCCCAGGGCGCCGCGGCGCTCGCGGGCGAGGGGCGCCGCGCCCAGATGCCGGCCCTCATCGGCTCGGCGGCGCTGCTCGCCGTGGGAGGTGTGGCGGTGTTCTTCCACCTGGAGCACTTCGAGCGCATCTTCAACGGCTTCGGCAACCCCACCTCCGGCATCACCCAGGAGCTCGTGTGCGTGGTGGTCGTGGGCGCGCTCATGGTGGTCGCCTTCGTGGTGCTGCGCCGGGCGGCCGGCGGCGATGAAGCGCCCGCGCTGCCCAAGTGGCTCGCCGCGCTCATGATCGCCGCGGCGGCGCTGCTCGTGCTCGTGACCGGTCACTCCTACATGATGGCCGCCCGCCCCGCTTGGGACTCGCTGCTCGGGCCGCTGACGCTCCTCGGCGCGGCCTGCGCCGCCGGCCCGCTCACCTTCGCCGCCATCGGCGCGATCGCGGGCGGCGCCGATGGCGCAGTCGCTGGCGGCGCTCCCGGCGCCGCCCCCGCCCGTGCCGCGGGGCGTGCCGTCGGGATCGCCGCGATCGTCGGCTCGGCAGCCAACGCCGCCCTCTCGGTCGCCTACTTGGCGTTCATGGCGGCCTCCACCGCCTCCCACACCGCCGTGGGCTACTACTTCGACCCCACCCATCCCACCGCGGGCATGGTGGACGTCTCCGCTCTCTCGCCCTTCGCGGCCGGCTCCCTGCCCGTGGCCGTGGTGGCGGTCGTAGCAGCTCTCGCGCCGGTGGCCTGTGCGATTGCGGGCCGCAAGACCGGCAACTGGAAGGTCTGGGGCGCCGCGGGCGCTCTCTGCGCCGTGGCGGGCGCCGTGGCCCTGCGCATGGCTTTCTACTCCGCCGGCGCCAGCGTGTATTTGTTCTACTAGCTTAACAAGTCCGGCGCCTTTCCTCCAGGGCGCCGGACGCATTTCCCGAGAGCCCCCGCCGGGCCCGGTTCGCGTCCCCAAACCCCCTTGCAAACAGCGAACCGGCCCCCGCGGGGGCTCTCCTGCGTTTTGGCTCCGATTGGCCTGATCGGCACCCCGGCTTTTTCGGATGGGACGCTGAACGACCCGGCGGGGTGTGTTTGGCCGCCGATTATGCGAGGGGTTTTCCGGTTGCGCGAGGCCCGATGTTCCGATCACGCTAGTTTTTCTCGGAGAGGGCGCTTTCGCACAGATCGAGGAGCTGCTGCTTGGTGTGCACGTCGCACTTCTTGTAGATGTGGTTCATGTGGGTCGTGGTGGTGCTCGGCGAAATGAACAGCTCTTCTGAAATGCGCGGCACGGTGCGCCCTTTCGCGACGAGCCTGAGAATTTCCTCCTCGCGAGGGGTGAGGAGATATCGCCGCGCGATGATGGCGCTCGCAAGATCGAGGGGCTGATTCGGCTGCGCGCTTGCGACTTCCTCGATCTGGCGCTTGGAAATCGTGAAAGAGAGAACGAGCATAATCTGACAGGCGAGGACGACAACGGCCATGGCAAGCTGCTCGACGATGCCGCTCGTTGCCGTCAGAAACGTCGTCGCGAGATAGGTTATCCCCGTTCCGGCCAGCACTCCTGCGCTTCGCCCGATATTCAAATACAGGTACAGCTGCGCCAGGGGCATGTTCAAGCGCTGCGATAGCGTAACGGCGATGTAGACGAGAAACAGCTCCCAAAGCGCAAAGGAGCTGGCGACGCGCACGATTTGCAGCTCCGGATACCCGATGAAAACATACGGCGCGCCCATGAGGAACAAAACCAGAAGGGGAAGAACGATCATGATGGCGATGGCCTCGCGATCGCGGTCCTTCAAGTAGCCGCCGAGCGTCTTTCTGTTCAGGTAGAAAAACACGGCCAGAACTGTCAGGGTGATGGCCAGCATCCAAGGCGACGTGGCCATGTCCTTGTTGTCCATGATCCGCGACAAGGCGCACAAAATGCCGATGGAGAGGCCGAATACGCCCCAAGCGGCCCCGTACCACGTCGCTGGCGGTTTGCCGGGAGCGGTCGGGAAGGGCTTGTGCTCGGGCGTGCTCCAGAGCATGGCGCAGGAGAGCACCGGCAGGGCAAAGGCGTAGATCGGGAAATCGGAGGGGGCGGACACGAGCAGATAGGTGAGCAGCGACTGGGCGGCGATGAAGCAAGCCGCGAACAGGAGGAACTGTCGCTGGTTGCACGACGCGAGACGGGAGATCCACAGCACATCGAGGACGGCGGTGCCAATTCCGCTGGCGAGGCCCGAGGCGACGTGGAGCGCGATGGCGTCTTCGGCAAGAGGGCTCGCGGTGAGGGCAGCGGATGCGACGAGGAGCACGGTTGCCGCGATGGCGCTAAGGCGGATGCGGGATTGCTCACGGAAGATAACGGGGTAGAAAGCGAGCAGCGCGGCCAGGGAGACGACCAACGTCGACAGGGAAACGACGTAGTTGACCTGATGCGCGAGCGAGGAGCCGAGGAAAAGGACGAGGTACTTCCATGTTTCGTAGAGCGAGAAGCCGAGAAAGATGTAGGGGCGAACGCCCGTCGCGCTTTCTCCCCTCATGCTTCCCCCTTGCGCTTCTCTTCTCGGACAAATTCGCCGCAGCCATTTTCTCGGTGCCGCTTTGCTTGTGCGACACACTATCTTACCTTGTTTTGCGAGCAGCGTACAGTAACGCCGCCATGCCGTCGGCGCAGAGGCGGCGAAGCCGTCGAAGTTGCCGAGGTTGCCGAGGGCGCTGAAGCCTAAAGAACCGTGCGCGCCTTGGAAATCGGGAAAATCAAATGTTTCTTTGTATGCCTCGTGCAGGTCTTTCTTCAAGCTTAAGGAGGGGCTTGGAAGCGCTCGGCAGCGCGCCGTGCCCTTGAAGAGAACGTATGAGAGAGAGGAAGGGCATGCTAGATAAAGCGAAGCTGACGCGACGGTCGTTCGCGAAACTTTCCGCCTCTATGGCAGTCGCGGGCCTTGTGGGCGGCGCTGTTCGGGGCGAGGCGCTCGCTGCTGTCGAAGAGCCTGAAAGCCGGGAAAAGGTCGAGCGCATTCGAACCTGCTGCCGTGGTTGCGGCAAGATGGAATGCGGCGTGTGGGTGACCGTGCGGGACGGCCGCGCGGTGGCAATCGAGGGGGACGAGTCGTCGTTCCAATCGATGGCGAACTGCTGCTCGAAATCGAAGGCGTCGCTGCAGGCGGCGTATCACCCTGATCGCCTTCGCTATCCCATGAAGCGAACCAATCCCAAGGGTGAGGACCCGGGCTGGATGCGCATCACATGGGACGAGGCATTCGCGACCATGGGCGAGAAGTTCAACGATGTCAAAGAGCGCTACGGTGGGGAATCGCTGTTCGCCATGCTGGGAACGAGCCGTGTGTGGAGCATGGCCGGCGCCATGGCATTTCGCCAACTGTTCAACACGCCGAACAACATCGCGGCGTTCGAGATCTGCAAGGGCCCGCGCCACATGGCGACCATGATGATCAGCGAGATGGCCTTTTCCTGGCAGGCCATTGTCGAGCATCCCCGGGTGTATGTGCAGTGGGGCGGCGCGTCGGAGATTTCCAACTACGACGATTCCGGGCGCATGACGGTCGATGTCGCGAAGTCGGCCGACTACCATATCGTGGTTGACCCGCGCACGACCAACCTCAGCACCAACGCTGACATCCACCTTGCCCTTCGACCCGGCACCGACGGCGCGATGGCGCTCTCGTGGCTCGATGTCGTCATCGAGGAGAAGCTCTACGACGATCTTTATGTGCGTCGGTGGACCAACGGGCCGTTTCTGGTCGTGGAGGATCTGGATCCGAGCGGGTTCGAGTCCTTCACCAACTTAGGCGATACCTACGAGATGAAGACGCGTCTGCTGAAGGAGAGCGACCTCAAAGAAGGGGGAGATCCCCATCGCTTCATGGTGTGGGACGAGCTGGCGGGCAAAGATGCGGCCCATCCGCTCCACGGAAACGATGAGACGGGCAGTCTCACCTACTTCGATGCCACGCCCACGATCGGTTTGTGGGAGGGCGAGCAGTGGCGCGAGCCCGAATGGGAGGAGCAGAGCGAGAACATTGCGCCGGGGACGGCGCCGGGCCGCGTGACGAAGCCCAGCCAGTTTGACCCGGATATCGCGCCGGCCCTCTACGGGGAATACGAGGTGACTCTCAAGGACGGCAGGGTCGTGAAGGCGATTCCCGTGTGGCAGAAGCTGGCCGAGCGCTGTGCCCAGTACGCGCCGGATAAGGCGGCAGAAATCTGCGGTGTGGATGCCAATCTGATCCGCAAAGCGGCGCGCCTGTACGCGACGCGGCTCGATCCGAACACCGGCTACGGCAACGGGGGTATCCAGTACATGCTCGCTGTCGAGCATGGGACCAATGCGATACAGAACTGCCACGCCCTCGCGCTTCTGGCGGACTGCACGGGCAACTTCGACACGCCTGGCGGCATGCGCGGCCCGACGCAGGCGGTGATCGACGGAGATCCCGGCTTGCGCTCGTGGGCTCTTCCCTTCCCGCCCAAAGAACAGTGGGAGAAGGTCATCGGCTCGCAGGATCTGCCGCTTTTGAAGTGGTGGCGCATGTGGGGCCATGCCAACGCCGAGTACAAGGCCATGGTGACCGGCGAGCCGTATCCGCTTGTCGCCGGCATCAACATGTCGGGCGATATGCTCAACCAGGGCAACACGACGGAAAACTGGGAGGCGCTCAAGCATCTGGACTTCTTCGTCCAGGTCGATCTGTGGAACGCCCCCACGGCCGACCTCGCCGATATCCTCCTGCCGTGCACCCATTGGCTCGAGATCGACTGCGTGCGCAGCTCCCAGGGGTCGCATGGCGCCATGGGGGCGACGTGCAAGGTGATCGATCCTCCCGGCGAGGCGAAGTTCGACGTCGATATCACCATCGGGCTCTACAAGGCGTGCGGGCAGCCGTGGGGCCCCGACCCGGAGAACCCGTGGCCCGATAGCCACGGCGAGAACGATCTGTGCTGCTCGCTTATCGGGAAGACCTGGGACGAGTACAAGCAGGAGTTCCAAGAGCACGGCTGGTGGGATTGCAAGGAGCTTTACCCGCACAATTGGGGCACGTACCGGCGCTACGAGACGGGCGCGCTGAGGGCTCGCCAGGGCGTCGAGCCGCTGCCCCACGAGCAGATGGTTCCGGGCTTCAACACCCCTACCATGAAGGAGGAGGTGTGGTCGACGGTCATCGAGACGTACCACCCCGACGACGCCCTCGAGCTTCCCGATTGGCACGAGCCGCCGCGCACGGAGCGCTCGCGTCCCGACTTGGCCGATGCCTATCCTCTTCTGGCCACCACGGGCCGCCGCATTCCGGTGTACTTCCATTCGGAGCACCGCCAGCTGCCCTGGTGCCGCGAGCTGTGGCCGGTGCCCCGCATGGAGATCAACCCCGCCGACGCCGAGCGCCTCGGCATCGAGCAGGGCGACTGGTGCTGGATCGAGACGGAGTTCGGGAAGATTCGCGAGACGGCCGATCTGTACTACGGCGTGCCCGAGGGCGTGGTGAACCTCGAGCACCAGTGGTGGTATCCGGAAATCACGGAGCCGGGTCGCGGGTTCCAATTCTCGGCTGTGAACCAGCTGATCTCCCCCGACGATGGCGACCCGCTTTGCGGCTCGTCGAATTTGCGGGCATACATGGTGAACGTTTACAAGGCCACCGCGGAGAACAGCCCTTATGGCAACCCGTGCCCCTGCTTGGAGGACGGAACGGAGATCATTCACGATGCCTCCGATGCCCGTCTCAAAGAGTGGCTTCCTCAGTATGACGGAAGGAGCGAATAATGACGCAGTTTGGAATTGTGACGGATCTCAACCGATGCGTCGGCTGCCTGGCGTGCATGGTGGGCTGCAAGATGGTCAACGATGTGCCCATCGGCAATTACTGGAACAAGACCTTGAGGATTGGGCCCAACCCGAAGGCCGAAGGCGCCGGGCCGGATCAGGTCGACCTCTACTTCCTCACCGTGCAGTGCCAGCACTGCGCCGACCCGGAGTGCGTGAAGGTGTGCCCCACGGGCGCCTCGCACAAGCTTGAGGACGGCACCGTGCAAGTTGACAAGGAGAAATGCATCGGCTGCCAGTTCTGCGCTATGAGCTGCCCCTACGGCGTGCGCTACCTCAACGAGGAGGAGCGCGTGGTTGAGAAGTGCACGCTCTGCGAGCAGAAGACCGCCCAAGGCGAGCTGCCGATGTGCGTCGATACCTGCGTGGGGCTTGCCCGCTGGTTCGGCGATATGGAGTCGGGTGATTACGCTCAGTTTTCCGGCCCGCTCGGGAAGAAGATGGGAGAGGTCGTCGACGAGTTCTCCGAGGAAGATGTCCATACGCTGCCCAATGTAGGCAACAACCCGTCTTTCCGCTACATCCTGCGCGATATGACCTGGCAGGGGGAGGAGTAACCATGGAACTGCAATGGCCCTTGATACTGTTCACCACCTTCGTGGCCTGGTCGGCCGGGCTGTTCGGCGCCCAGGGGGCGGCGGCGCTCGCCGGCGAGGGGAGGCGCGCCCAGATGCCGGCCCTTATCGGCTCGGCGGCGCTGCTCGCCGTGGGAGGCATCGCGGTGTTCTTCCACCTGGAGCACTGGGAGCGCATCTTCAACGGGTTCGGCAACCCGACCTCGGGTATCACCCAGGAGCTCGCCTGCATCGTGGTCGTCGGTGTGCTCATGGTTGTGGCGTTCGTGATGCTGCGCCGCGGCGCGGGCGACGGCGCGGCCGCGGGTGCGGCCAACGGCGAGGCTGGCAGGGCCGCGGGCGACGA